>Ga0182027_10007875_pt1 | contig 15619 bp, 16 predicted proteins | sample 712E1DmetaG_FD_121300 | JGI IMG/M metagenome (GOLD analysis project Ga0182027, IMG submission 121300) | Permafrost microbial communities from Stordalen Mire, Sweden - 712E1D metaG (Illumina Assembly) | ecosystem: Environmental > Terrestrial > Soil > Wetlands > Permafrost | place: Sweden...
GAAGTTTATGATCTATCCATTTCACGCAATTTATCCTCAGATGAAAAAGATAAGCAGGCCGCGCAGATCATGATGGAACACATCGCGGCCCTGCTTCCATCAAACCTGAGAGGAGAATTCACATGAAAAAACCTGTTTCGATTATGCAAATGATCGCGGTGAATACCTATTGGGTGGGACTGTCGTTTATGTGGAACGGATTGCATGGCATCGTCCTGCCCGCCGTCATTGCCAACATTGTGCCAGGCAATGAAAAAAACACCTATCTCGGATTGCTGACATCCATTGGGCTGGTGATCGCGGTGATCGTCCAGCCGCTCTCGGGCGCGTTGAGCGACCGTTGGGCCTCGCGCTGGGGACGCAGACGTCCATGGATCACGGTTGGGACGTTATTTGATTTTGTATTCCTCGCCATCATCGGCTGGGCGGGCGGGTTGACCTGGCTGTTCATCGGTTATCTTGGTCTGCAGATCAGCTCCAATATCGCACACGGCCCGGCTCAAGGGCTGATGCCGGACATTGTTCCCCAGGAGCAATTGGCAGGAGCCAGCGGCTTGAAGATCTTTATTGATATGGGCAGCGCGGCAGTGGCTGTGGTCATCACGGGCATCCTGCTCGGTTCCAAAGCAGAATATGCCGGATTGGTCATGGCACTGATCATTGCCGTATTTTTAGTGACCGCCTCGATCACCGTCTTTGGGACACCAGAACAGCCCTCCACGCGGACGAAGCGCGTCAGCCCATGGAAAGAAATGATCGATTCATTTCACATTGATTTTCGCACCAATACCGCATACTGGTGGCTTATAGCTCAACGCTTCGTTTTTCTGCTGGGCGTTTATGGTATTCAGGCCTTTGCACAAAATTACCTGCGTGACGTGCTGGCGGTCCCCGATCCGCCACGCGATACAGGCCTTTTACTTGGCAGTGTAACCTTTTCCTTGATCATCTTTGCCGTCATCGGCGGATGGTTGATCAAACGCTGGGGTATGAAGCAGGTGCTGATCCTGGCAAGCGTGGTGGCGGCGATCGGATCCTTTTTATTATGGTTCGGACGCACACAAGGAATGGTCCTATTGTTCGGCAGTATTCTGGGCGCGGGTGTTGGCCTCTTCCTGACCGCAAACTGGACGCTTGCCAACAAGCTGGCCCCACCGAATGAAGCAGGCAAATATCTCGGCCTGACAAATCTGGCGACAGCTGGCAGCGGCGTGGTGGCGCGCGCGGCCGGCGCATTGTGGGATGTACTCAATAACTCCGCCCCCGGCTCATGGAACGGCTACATGGTCCTGTTTTTCTCGGCCGGTGTGCTCGCCCTGGCAAGCATCACAATGATCGGCCTGATCGAGCCGATCTCAAAAAAAGAAATTGTAAATATTCCTTCCTGAAGATCATGCAACTTTTACCTTCTGGAAGCGTAGAGTAAATTAGAAAGCCATCAGGAGAAAAGTGAACGAAGAAATGGCCTGGGTACTCCAGGCTCAACAAGGCAGTGACGAAGCATTCACCCAACTGGTTGAAGCCTACCAAACACACGTCTATAACATGTGCTATCGCATGTTAGGTGATGCAGAGTCAGCGGAAGATGCCGCGCAGGAAACCTTCCTACGTGCCTTTCAGCATCTCAATCGCTATGACCAAAAGCGCCCTTTTGCAACCTGGCTTTTATCCATCGCCGCGCATTACTGCATTGACCGCCTGCGGCGGCGCAAATTTTCAATGATCTCGATGGATGCGGAAGAAGATGAAAAAAGCCTGGACCTGCCGGATGCCGATGCGCCGAACCCTGAATCGGAAATGATGCACAGTGAACAGCGCGAACGAATGCAAGGCTTGTTGAAACGCCTGGACGGAACGGATCGGGCTGCCATCGTCATGCGTTACTGGAATGACTGTTCCGAATCCGAGATCGCTGAAGCTTTACAGTTAACGGTCAGCGCAGTTAAATCCCGGTTGCACCGGGCGCGGCGCGAACTGGCCGGATTGTGGCAGGAAGACCGCCCGCGGCCCAAACCTGAAAGGAGGCCTCATGAATCACCAGCCTTTTGAAGATTGGCTCCTGGAAGACCAACGCCTTACTTCCGACCAGGAGCGCGACCTGCAAGCCCATTTACGAATATGTACTTCATGCCCGGCCATCGCTGAATCCAATTTAGCATTACATTCCACACGCATGATCCGACCTGCAGAAGGTTTTGCTGCCCGATTTCAGGTACGCCTGATTGAAAATCGCAAAACTGCACGCACCCGCCAATTCATTGGCACGCTGATCTTGATCCTGGCAGGACTGGCATTTCTCTACTGGCTGGCCAACCCGGTAATCCAGGCAGCGATGCGCTCGCCAGCCGAGTGGATCACAACCGCGGTCGGATATTTGCTTTTTATACTCACTTCTATACAAATGTTAAGCGAAGTGAGCCGGGTATTTTTGCATCTCCTGCCGGATTTCATCTCACCGGTTGGATGGTTTGTGATTTTTCTTTTGGTAAGCGGACTCGGAGCGCTGGAGGCCCTCTCCATCCGGCGATTTACCCGAAAGCCGCAAGGAGCATAGCCATGAAAAAACTATTATATGTAATTCCAATTTTGATCCTGTTACTTTTGCCGATCATGCAGGTCCATGCTTTCACTGGTAACCTGGATGGCCGCGTAATCTTCGGACAGAGTTTCACGTTGAAGAGCGGCGAAGTTTTGGATGGCGATTTGGTTGTCTTTGGCGGAGAAGCCACGATTGAGGAAAACGCGAGCGTGAAAGGCAATGTAGTGATCATCGGTGGCAGCCTGGTCATGGATGGTTCAGCCACAGGTGATGCCGTGGTCATTGGCGGCTTGATGACCATGGGCGAGAAATCATCGGTGGCCGGAAATGTAACCACAGTCGGCGGTTCATTACAACGCGCGGCGGGCGCGCAGGTCGGCGGTCAGATCGTAACGAATATTCCAGCACCGAATGTTCAGGTTCCAGCCGCACCGAGCGTACCCATCTACCAACCCAATTTTGCGACCGGTTTCAACCCGATCCTGCAAGGCTTTGGCGTATTGGGAACTGCAATTCTCTTCGCATTATTGGCAATGCTGCTGGCCCTCTTCTTGCATTCGCAGATGGACCGCGTGGCGCAAGCCATCGCGGCCGAGCCAATCGTTGCGGGAGGCATCGGTTTACTGACTGTCTTTGTTTCGCCAATCGCACTGGTGATTCTGGTTGTGATATTAGCTTTAACTTTTATCTTAATCCCCGTAGCTTTTCTCGTGGCCGCGGCTTGGGCACTCCTGTTCGTGCTGGCCTGGATGTTCGGCTTAATGGCCCTCGGCATGGAAATCGGCGAGCGATTCGCCAAGGCCATTCACCAAACCTGGTCGCCCGTGCTTTCAGCCGGTTTAGGAACCTTCGTATTGATGATGGTAGGGGGCGGATTTGGCTTGATCCCATATATCGGCTGGATCCCCGAATTTCTGATTGGAATAGTCGGCATCGGCGCGGTGGTGATGACGATATTCGGCACACGGCCGATCCATCGTCCCGGTATGATCGCCCCTGTACCGGAACAACCAGCGGTGAGCAATCCACCGCTTCCACCCACTTCCTGAAAGTCCCTGCACTAAAAATCATCCGCCTCGAAAAATTATCGGGGCGGATTTATTTCATTCATTTTTGCAGAATCAATTTATATAACTTAACATTATTATAGTCGGGGTCAAAATCGTAATTAGGCGCGGAATATATTAATTGGGGAATAACCCTCACCCTCGCATGGTCAGCGATGAACTCCACGACGCTATCCCGCAAATTAGCCTTGACCATGATATACACATTATCGTTCTGATAAAATCCGGCAGGCAGGGATTGAACATCGAACTCATGAAGCACAGTGTAATACGGCGGTGAAAAAGTGAGCCAGCCCATCTCAATATATTCTACGCTGGGTAAATCCAAAAACATCGGGTTCGACCACACCAAAGGAATGCCCATCGCAGGAGAAATGATCAGCGCCCTGCTTTGAATCTTCCCCTGCGCCCGCAAGGTTTTTAGATCCAACATCTCATTTTGATAGGCAGCCTGTCTGGCTATGTTCAATTCCGTTAAAGCGACAGCATAATATAGGGCGATCAGAGCTGCAAGGCACAACAAGATCGGAACAACAAGGCGGAAAGTATTTTTCCCCTGAGACTGATCCGCACCCAATTTTGCCCATAATAACATGAACAAGCCAAATACGGATACGGTTGCGAGAAACGAGTCCCAGACGCGCAGAGGGACTTTTTCCGTCCATATCAAATAAAAGACCAGGATCAAAAACGTCAGAAAAAGAAGAAGGATCGGCCAAACGGCTTTCCTTAGTGAAGGGAATAGCCCCAAAGCCATTAACCCCGCCGCGATCATGAAGAAATAGGGGAAGGAATCCAAGTCATCGAAAAAGGGGCTGGGATAAAAATAGGAAAGAGCGGCGCTGAAGATATTTTTTTCCGTGCCGGGAATGTGAAGGACAAGATATTGAAGGTTGGAAAGGGAAAACAGCCCTTCATCGGGAAAGAACCAACTCATGAACAGCCTGAAATCATTGAAATTCCAGCCCACACTTATATATGAATCTTTGATGTTCGACAAACGGACGCGCGGCGTATCCTGAAGCTGCGAGCGGACGTCGTTATAGGTGGAAAAGGAGTTCCACGGCGGAGATGATTTTACATAAACTACATTGACTAGATAAAATAAAGCAACCACAAGAATTGCAATCCCAGAACTGACGATCAGATTTTTGAGATGAAAGAAATGATTAGCAACCAGCAAAGATGGAAAAATCAAAAGCAGGACAAGGAGAAAGGATTCGATGCGAACCAAACTCCCCGCCAGGATCAACAAACCGCCAAAGATGAACATCCGCCGAGGAAACCGGGAGCCTTTATAAGCCGCGGCAAGGATCGAAACAAAGCCGGAAATCACCGCAAAGGCGGCTGTGGTTGTAAAGGTTATGTTGAGCAAAAACAAACTGTCCGACAAAAAGACCACCAATACCCCAAAGAACTTATAAGCAGATTTCAGCGGCAGTGAGAAGACGATGTAAACAAGGCACCAAACCGAGAGAAAATTGAGCAGGAAAAACAACCAAATTTCCCAATTCAAATTGGTGGGCAGTCTGTAAAGGAAATTTAGAAGGAAACCAAGAATCACATTGCTAAAAACCATAAACGGCACGGGCTGACCGCCCAGATAACCGGACACCAATTGGATCATGGTAATATCGTCGTCCACCTGATACCCCGGACGGAAGACAAACAAATATAAAATAAAAAAGGCAGTGGCACATAAAAGGCCCGCCAGCCAGGGAGTTAATAAAAAAGCAGTCACACTTTTGGAGGCTGGCAGGGTGCGGTTATCTTTATTGATCATACGGTCTGTGATTTAAAACCTTTTCGTATGCAAGTGCGTAATGGCAATCGCCAGCGCATCGGCGGCATCATCAGGCCTGGGAATATCGGGCAAGGCCAGGAGCACGCGCACCATCTCCTGGACTTGTCTCTTCTGGGCGCTGCCATAACCGGCCACCGCTTGTTTGACTTCATTCGGCGTGTATTCGGCAACATCGAGTCCGGCTTCGGCGATGGAAAGCATCACCACACCGCGCGCCTGTCCCACGGCAATAGCCGTTGAAACATTGCGCTGAAAAAACAATTTCTCCACCGCACAAGTCTCAGGGCGGTGGAGAGAGATCAATTGATTCAAGTCGCGGTGCAACATCAACAGGCGTTCCTGGGCTGGTGCATGAGCAGGGGTCAAGATCACGCCAAAAGCAACAACCTCCAAGCTGCCATCCTCCGTGAGGCGGACAAGTCCGTAACCGGTGGTCGCGGTCCCCGGGTCAATTCCAAGAGCAAGGGTCATGAGGATTTTTAAACGCGACCCTCAAAGAACGAGGGCAGGCGGACACGAAGAGCACAAAGGATTATTTTCTCAACCTTTGCATCTGCATGTCCTTCGGCTTTGATTAAGCAGCTTCGATGGCGGCCAGTGCTTCTTCGGAGATCTTGACGTTATGGAATACTTCCTGTACGTCATCCAATTCTTCAATGGCCTCGATGGCCTCATCACCTGAAGCGTGGCATCCACGTCCAATTCGAGTTCCTGTTTGGCAACCATGCGCAAACCGGCTTCCTCGGGTGTGACGTGCACCTGCTGAAGCGCGCTGGCAATCGTCTTGAATGCTTCGACCGGACCGAGGATTTCAACCGTCTCGCCGCCGTCAATCACATCATCCGCCCCAACGACCACGCCAAGGTCAAACGCTTTTTCGTAAGGTAGCTGGCTCGAAGGAAATGAAAAATAGGATTTGCGGTCAAACTGCCAGCCCACCGCGCCGGCCTCAGCCATATTGCCGCCGAGACGTCCAAACGTGTGACGAAGATCGGCCACCGTACGATTACGGTTATCGGTCACGCACGAGACGAGGATGGCAGAGCCGTGGGGCCCATAGCCTTCGAGTGTGAGTTCTTCAAAGGTTGCGGCATCCTTATCCTCGCCGGTACCGCGCCGAATGCCGCGTTCGATATTATCCTTCGGCATGTTTTCGGCGCGCGCCTTATCCATGGCGAGGCGCAGGCGAAAATTGGATTCAGGATCGCTGCCGCCTTCACGCGCGGCCATGACGATTTCACGCGTCAGCCGCGTAAAAACCGCGCCGCGCTTGGCATCCGCCGCGCCTTTTTTGCGTTTTATGGTTGACCATTTGGAATGACCGGACATACGTTCTCCTTACGAGACCACGATTGTGGGAATTACCATTTGAGCGCACGAATTATACCATCAGATAAAAAAGCCTACCGCCAGCGCACCCGGCCCGGCATGTACCACAATTGCAGGCGGCAATTCATAGATGGGGATATCGCGTTTTCCCATCTCGGATTGGAGGCGGGACACGAATTCACGAGCTTCATCCAAAGCACCAGCTTGCATCACGCATAGATACGCCTCGTCCGTTATGGGACATTGCTCTTTAACAATCTCAAGGAGCCGCGCAAGGGCGCGTTTCTTGGTCCGCTGTTGTTCGAATGCTTCCACCTGGCCATCCCGAACGGTCAAAATCGGTTTGACCTGCAACAACTCCCCCACTAGGGCTTTTGCCCCGCCGATGCGCCCGCCCTTTTGAAGATACTCCAGCGTATCCACCAGGAAATAAATCCGCCCGCGCGGGATCCTTTCATTCAGACGGTCCACAATTTCATCGGCGTTTGCGCCAGCCTTCGCCCATTGGTCCGCCATCAAAACCAGCGAACCGAGATTACCGGCTATCGTCAGAGTATCCACGACGCGAATATCCGCCTGCGGAAAGTCTTGTACGGCCGTTTCCGCGGAACGGAATGTCCCGCTGGCTTTTGAGGTTGGCGCAACAACGACCACACTTTCGCCTTTTTCCTGGGCTGATCGAAAGACGGGATGGTAAAGCGGGGGTTCCGGCGCGGCCGTCTTGGGCAGGGTGGCCGAGGCTTTAAGTTTCTCAAGGAATGCGGCGGTATCCAATTCCGTGTCATCATGAAAGGACTCATCGCCAAAGATAACGACTTGCGGGATCAGCGGAATACCGCGTTCTTTAAGCAATTCATGCGGCAAGCCGCAGGTGGTGTCAGCAACAATGATGGTCATGGCATTCTCCAATCATGATTCTACGTTAATACATGTCTGCTGGCTATGTGTGTTTTGTCCCTTTTTTATGACACGAAGCTTAAAGATTGCGCTTATAGACCCGGTGCGTTTTGTAAAAATCAATGCCGAAGTTTGCCATCTCGCGCTGCATGGCCTCGTTCTCAATGCCGATCTGGACAATATCCGCATGACGACAACAACGTTCATTTATAACGAGTTGCCGGGATTTTCGTTATCTTCCGACAAAATCTCCTGCGCGAGCTTTTGCAAGGCATCGGCATCTTCAACCTTCGCGGCGCGCCAATATTGGTCGAGTAATTCGAGCGGGCTTAAACTGCTGACGGTTTGATCGGCAGGCAGGCGAATACGCGCGTCCATCTGGGGGCGCCTGGCCAGGTGAAACTCAAAGGCGGTCTCGGTATATTTTCGCAGTGCAGCTTCGTCAATCAACGGATCATATTCACGCGGATATTCAACGGTGAGGCGCAGGATGGCGCCTTCGATTTCTTTTGGCCTCGGCAGCGCAGACTTGAGATTCTCCATCACTGCCTCACTCGAAGTCAGGATGATCCTGCGGTCAATGAAGCGACGCGCTCCTTCCAGTTTTTTCCATTCCACCTCCGTCCGGCCGCGCTTGACATCGGCAATGACAAAGTAGCGGTCATCTTCGGCTTCGCCAAAATCCACACGTTCGATGGAGCCGGGGTAGATCACGGGCGGTTGTTGACCCTCATTCAGATCCTGCGGCTTGTGAATGTGACCCAGCGCAACATAATCAAAGCGGGGATTCTTGACCAGTGAGCCGGGTAGAACCAGGTCGCTTCCGAGCATTACCATGCGCTCCGAGCCAAATTTTGCGCCCTGCACGGAGGCATGCGCGGTGAGAATCAACGGAAGGTCTGGGTCGGTTTCTTCAAGCCAGCCTTCCATTAATTCCGATATTCGCGATTCGATATTCGAATAAATTTCAGAGGGATCCGCCGCGCTCATATCCTGTGAGGCCATCAGACCGGAGCGTGAAATCCAAGGCAGGGCAATGACTTGAATTGGCAAGCCCCATAATGCATCTGGCTTTAAAAGTTCGGGTGTTTGCAGAACCCGGACATACGGCACATGCAGAGTATCGAATTCCTGAATGGCATGAGCGCGTCCGATGGCGGGCGATAGATCGTGATTGCCGACGAGAAGCAAGGTCGGGATTTTGGCCTGGGATAAACGGATGATCCTTCTGCCCCACTCGCGTTGAAAGGTGGGCGCGGGCGAACGGTCTTTATAGGCATCACCTGCAAAGATGACCATATCCACTTTTTCGTCAATGGCCGTATTCACGATTGTATCGAGCGACTTGAGAAAATCAAGCACACGCAAGGGCAGACCCGTGTCGGGATCGTGTCGGCCATAATTGGCCATGTCAATGTGGGCGTCGGCAAAATGGAGGAGTTTCATAGTTGGGTAATCGGGTAGTCGGATGGTCGGGTAGTCGGGTAGTTAGGTAGTTTGGCGGCTACGAGGTTTGGCAATTGACTTTCGGAGGTAGGAAATCATGCCATTGATTAGACGCTTGGTCTCGGTGGAAAGATTATAAGCCAAAGAGAGTTCTTCCTGACTGATGTAATTGCGGTCAAGTGCCAGATAGAGTTCCAATTGAACCTCGCTGGCAGAGCGTCTTGCAATCTTGAGAAAACGAATGAATTCGAGATTGGTTCCTGCGTCAAATCCTTCAGCAATGTTGTGCATGACCGAACCAGCTGCGTCTTGAATTTGACCTCTTAGGTGAAAATCTTTGGCAAATTTTGAGCATTCGGTCAAATCATAAACCGAATTCGCTAATTGGTGAGTCTTTTGCCAACTTTGCAAATCTTCAAATCGTTCTATCTTAGCCACAGAACCCTCCTCTCGTCATTGACTACCGAACTTCAAAACTATCGAACTATCAAACTACTCAACTAAGGCGAAACTCCCAAAGCCTGCAAACCCTGAAGAGCAGGTAGATAGCCTGGATGAATGACCAATGCGGCATGGTAATCGTTGATCGCGGTTTGAGTTTGACCTGTAGCGGCTTCCGCCATGCCGCGCCAATAGCGACTCTCCTCCAGCGTGGGCTGGGCAATCGTTTTGTTAAGAGTCGTGTTTGCCAGGTTCATCACATCCTGATAACGGCCCGCATAATAGTAAGCGAAGTACGGTCCCGATTGATACCACATCATACGAAACGGAGTTGTGCTGTAAGCGAAGGGCAGGCTATTATAAATTTGAAAAGCCTGATCGTAAGCGAATGCAGCGTCAACGTATTCCTTCAAAGCCACATGACTTGTCCCGACATCAAACCATGCGAAGAACTGGTCAATGCCGGTCAAAGATTGGGCGTCTGAGGTTGCAAGTTCCAGCGCGTGATGTGTAGCCCAGTTCTCGTCAGAGTAAGAACCAAGCAAAGACATTACATCCGCTTCGCGATCCGACGGATAGACAACCACAAAAATGTAATTGAAACTCCGCCATTCCTTCATAAATTCGTCGTAGGACACATGATAGTTTGGGCCGCCGCCCAAAATGGTCTTGTAAGTGTCCTGAATAACCAGCGTTTGCGTATTGTCATCATAACCGGTAATGTATTGGTAATGACCCATCCAACTGAGTTGGCCGGTCAGGTCATATTGTTGCTCACCTTTTTCCGCCACAACCGGGAATCCGCCGGCGACCAGTCGTTTGATCACATCTGTATTCCCGCCATACCGCAAAACGGAACTCATACCCGGAACATTATCAGTAATGAAATCCTGCAACTCATACGGCATGACGTTCTTATCTGGACTAGCGGACGGATCGCCAGCCTTATTGGCGTTGCCGGGCATCAGAGCCTTGCCAATGGTGTCGCGATTACCGTTCCAGCCCCAGAATGTCAGCGCCATGGAAAAGTTCGTCGGTCCGCAGTAATTGTAGCGGCCAGACTGGTCTTCATATTTGACTCCGTTCAATGAAAGGGTAACCGGCAACGGTTCCGATGTGTTCGTTGGCGTCGCTTCGTCCGCGACTGGAAGCGGGGTCGGCGTTACGGATCCTGCCTGCTTCATTGAATAAGCCTGCATGGTCGCGCTGACGATGGCGTCAATCGCAGACTGTTGCGATATTTGCGGAACAAAGACGGCCTGGCTTGGAGGTTGGAAAAAATAGATGATGCGGGTGCGGAGATCATCGAGCCGCCACGCCAGATGTTCATGAACAGGCGGGACATAATACAGGCCAATGGCAATGAGAATCAACAGCGGAACGGCCAGAACACCGATAAGTCTCTTACGCATGAAAATATTCTAACATATGGATATTAAAGTGCTCTCAGAGTTATAATACCCTCATGCCAAAAACTCACACTCGCTTCGTCTGCCAGCAATGCGAGATGGAGCAAAAAACTCGCTCTTAAAATTGAATTCAAGGGCGAGTCGTTTTCATTCAACCAGTGATCACCGCTGGCGGGCGTGAAATGATCTTCGGTTTTCGCATTCGCGAACGAACGGGAGCCAGTTTGCCTACATCAATAAAAACCACGCCTTTCTTGGGCGCTTTTCCAAGTATATAGTTTGTATACCCTGGATCACTGCGATCCAACAATATAACCTCGGCGCCTTTGGGAATGTTTTCGCCAAAGTCCGGGTGCGTAATCATGTAACGCGTAAACTCTGCGAACAATTCATTAAATTTTGCCCGATAAAATTCATTCATGACTTCATCTCCTTAAGAAAACGCCGGTGGTAAGTAAGCCAGTTTTCCATGATGTCTTTTTGTCCAATCGTGAGAACTTCTTCGATAGAGTAACTTTCAAACCAGTCTTTTGTCTGCGTACCGTCGAAATGAAGAATATCCCGATGGGCCTTACCATGCGCCGTATCATACCGCACAATTGGATGCCATTCTCCATCCGCTAGAATTTCAAGTTGAATGCGAAACCCGCTGATTTTCCTGCCCCTCGCGGAGTGATAATGCCTATAACGGCATGAACGAGTTTCGGGGTCAAGGTAAATCAGGAATTCGCGTTCCGGCATGGATGAAATTATACATCACGATTGTTCAAACATTGATGTTCCTGCAATTCAAAACTTCCCGTGCATTATAATTATCTCATGCCAAAAACTCACACTCGCTTCGTTTGCCAGCAATGCGGACGCGTATCCGCCTCGTATATGGGCAAATGCCCGCAATGCGGATCGTTCAACAGCATGGTCGAGGAAATCGTCCACGATGAACCTGTCAGCAAAGGTGCAACTGCCAATGTGCGCGGGCTGACGGGACGCTCACAGCCGCGCCCCATCGGCGAGATCAGCGGCGAGGGGGAAGACCGCATCCATCTGCCCATCGGTGAGTTTGCGCGCGTGCTGGGCGGCGGCATAGTACCGGGTTCCATTGTGCTGGTCTGCGGCGATCCCGGCATCGGCAAGTCTACGCTGATGCTGCAGATGGCAATGGGAATGGCCGATAAGAAGCGCGTGCTTTACGTTTCAGGCGAAGAGTCGGAGCGGCAGATCAAGATGCGCGCGACGCGATTAACATCCTCTGCTGGAGGACAGCAGGATGAGCAATCCATAAATTCCACCGTAGAGGTACAGCGGGACACTCCAGAGTCCAAGGCATTAAAAGGTTCCGCTGTGCCCCTACCCAAAAACTTATTATTAGTCACCGAAACAAACCTGGAAATCATTCTCAACCATGTCAACGATATCAAGCCTGATCTATTAATCGTTGATTCGATCCAAACCGTCTATCTTTCCGAACTCGATTCATCCGCCGGTTCCGTTTCGCAGGTGCGCGAGTGCGCCTCGCAGCTGCGCGAACTCGCCAAGTCCAGCGGCATTTCCATTTTCCTCATTGGTCATGTCACCAAGGAAGGCGCCATCGCCGGTCCGCGCGTGCTGGAGCATATTGTGGATACCGTGTTGTATCTCGAAGGCGACCGCTTCCAAGCCTATCGTTTACTGCGCTCGGTGAAGAACCGCTTCGGCGCGACTTCCGAGGTAGGCGTATTCGAGATGCGGGAACGCGGCCTGATCGAGGTGACCAACCCATCGGAGGCTTTTCTCGAAGAGCGGATGATCAATGCGCCGGGTTCCTCGATTGCTGTGGCGATGGAAGGCACGCGTCCGATCCTGGTCGAGATCCAAGGCTTGACCTCGCCGACCCAATTCGGGAATGCACGCCGCACGCCAAACGGGGTGGATTTCAACCGGCTTCTGCTGATCGCGGCGGTGCTCACGCGGCGCGTGGGACTCAAACTCGCCGAGCAGGACGTTTTCGTCAACGTGGTGGGCGGGATTCAAATTGATGAACCTGCCGCCGACCTGGCCGTGGCCGCGGCCATTGCATCCTCCTGGAAAGATATTGCCATCCGAGCCGACACAGTATTGATCGGCGAAATCGGCCTGGCAGGTGAACTACGCATGCCGGGGCAGATGCAGACGCGCTTGCGTGAAGCGGCAAAACTGGGATTCAAATGCGCCATTGTGCCGAAAGCGATTCACAAGGGCGAACCCTGGCCAAAGGGCATCGAAATCATCGAAGCACGTTCGGTCTCACAGGCGCTGGATGAGGCTTTTGCGATCCAAAGGATACCAGCAAATACCAAGTAAGGCGGATTTTCGAGCCACTTTTCGCGACAATTCGATTTCTTCTTCGTATATTTCCCTGAAGGAGAAGCTCCATGAATTACAAAATCATTCCCATCGTATTGATTCTCGCATTGGCGACCCTCGCCTGCGGGTTTAGCATTTCATTGCCCAAAGCGCCCACGCCCGGGCCGGATGTCACAGATTCCATCACGGTGCCGGTTCCCAATACCGCCACAACAAACTTAAGCATCAACTTCGGCGCGGGTGAGATAACCCTAAATCCCGGTGCGCAGAAATTGGTCGAAGGTACAGCCACCTACAATGTTCCGGACTTAAAACCCGAAGTCGTCACGGATAGTAACGGCATCGAGATCAAACAAGGCAACCTGACGGATATCCCCTATCCGGGCAACATCAAGAATATCTGGGATTTCAAGCTTGGCGCTGCAAGCATGGACCTTGCCATAAACGCCGGAGCCTATACCGGCACCTATGAACTCGGCGGGCTTTCGCTGACCAACCTCACCATCAAGGATGGCGCCTCGAAGGTGACCCTGTCCTTCTCACAGGCCAATCCAAGTGAAATGACGCTATTCCGTTACGAAACCGGCGCGTCGAATGTCAAAATGAGCGGACTGGCAAACGCCAACTTCAGTACCATGGTCTTCAACAGCGGCGCGGGCGACTACACCCTGGATTTCTCCGGCACATTGAAGCGTGACGCGACGATCACCATCTCCAGCGGATTGAGCAATCTCATCCTGGTCATTCCCCAAAATGTGAACGCAAACGTCACCACAGAAAGCGGGTTGGCAAATATCAATGCCGGTCCGGGCTGGGCTCAAAACGGCAACCAATATTCTCAAAGCAGCTCCGGCCCAATGTTGACTTTCCTGATAAAAACCGGAGCTGGGAACCTGACGTTGACCCACTAATTCCAGCGATTAAATTTCTCCTCTCCACTCGGGGAGGAGAAATTTATTACCTCCTTTGAAATTAAATTTGCCACAAATCAACACAGATAAACACTCAGGTTTTTCAATAAACGAGCTTATAATCCGGGTTTTTTTCGCATTTCCGCCTCCTTATCAACCATCAGCGCAAACCCGTGTGCATCCATAGCCATTTTTAAACTGCTCACAGAGAATAAACATCCCGAAAATCTCCATGATTCGGGTCTGGTTTTTGCCCAAACCTTCAGGACAACAGATAACAGCAATTATTAAATCGGAGTAAAAGGTCATTATTTAGCAATGACCTCTATCACTTGTACAGCCTTCTCAAACAAAATAAAATAATATAAACAGGTAAGTATTATCTGAAAAGAAGGAACCCATGCAGATTACCCGCCAAGCCGATTATGCCCTACGAGCAGTGCTTTATCTCGCCCGTCTAGACGGCTCGGAACGCGCCGCCACCAGCACCATAGCTGAAAACCAACGCATCCCACCGTCTTTCCTTGCCAAGATCATATCGCAGTTATCCATTGCCGGATTACTACACACGTCACGCGGCGCGCGCGGCGGTGTGACGCTGGCCCGTGAACCCAAAGAAATCACCCTGCTGGAAGTGGTGGAAGCCATTGACGGGCCCATTCAATTGAACGAATGTGTAGGCGGTGATGGCGAATGCTCGTTTGATAATGAATGTCCGCTTCGTTCCGTATGGTGTGAGACACAGGAAAAACTGGTTGCACGCCTAAAAGCCACGACCTTTGCAGACCTGATCACACAACCTGCGTAAATCAAATAATCCATCCATGACGCCCTGATGGAATAAGGTGCTGGACATTGAGGGAAAGCATGTTCCTTCCGGCTTATACTATAATAGCCGGGAGGAATTTTTGCTTCATTTCAAACCTTGCAAAGACCCGGAGTCTTCACACAAGGTCACGAGGAGATAATCCATGTCCGGTCCCAGAGTCGTCCGCGCGCCGCGCGGCACACAACTCACCTGTAAATCGTGGCTCACCGAAGCCCCCTACCGCATGATCCAAAACAATCTCGATCCCGAAGTGGCAGAACGCCCACAGGACCTCGTCGTCTATGGAGGACGCGGGCAGGCGGCACGCAATTGGGAATGTTTCGATGCGATTCTCGATTCCCTCAAGAATCTCGAAGATGATGAAACGCTGTTGGTGCAATCCGGCAAACCGGTCGCCATCTTTAAATCGCACCGGGACGCGCCGCGCGTGCTGATCGCCAATTCCAATCTCGTGCCGCATTGGGCCACATGGGAGCACTTCGATGAACTGGCTGCAAAAGGGTTGATGATGTACGGCCAGATGACGGCCGGTTCGTGGATCTATATCGGCACGCAGGGAATCCTGCAAGGCACCTATGAAACATTCGGCGCGCTGGCAAGATTGCGCGGTTGGAATTCACTCAAA
>Ga0182027_10007877_pt1 | contig 15616 bp, 13 predicted proteins | sample 712E1DmetaG_FD_121300 | JGI IMG/M metagenome (GOLD analysis project Ga0182027, IMG submission 121300) | Permafrost microbial communities from Stordalen Mire, Sweden - 712E1D metaG (Illumina Assembly) | ecosystem: Environmental > Terrestrial > Soil > Wetlands > Permafrost | place: Sweden...
CAACATTATTAAAACACGGTTTTAAGGTAAAGTAAACTTTTCCTTTAGATTAATGGTTTAGCAAATAGAAATTACCTGGATAAAGCTGTAAGGATTATTACAGCTTTATTTTTGTTCAATTGAAATAATTGGTTCTTTCTATAAGTATATGTAAATAATGCATTTAGTACGATGAGTTAAAATATATTTACTTTTTTATCACAGTATATTTCTTCGTTATTGATTAATATGTTCTAAATATGTTATGTATATGTTATGCAAGCGTTATCAATGCGTTCATCAACGTTAGGAAAACGAATGGATATCACATTGGCATCGCATTCACAACGTACGCATCAATAGCGTCTCATTATAGAGTTTTAATAATCGCTTTATTTATTGAAAAAGTGCATATCCCGGGATATTTTTTTCTCCGTAACCTGTTGAATGTTTCAGGTAATAAAGGGTCAAGTAAGGTAATTTACAATAATTAAATAGATTAATAAGGCATGTCATGAAAAAATTAATAAGAGGAATAATAGTTCTTGCACTAATTGCAGCAATATTTCTAATATTTATTTATTCCGGGATTTATAATATTGGCGCAACTTCCCCGCATTACAAATTTACACGCTGGATTATTTCAAAAATGACTGATAACTCTATAAAGCATTATGCAGGAGAAAATTCTCCTTCGGTAAGCCTAACCGATTCAACCGTAATTCAGACTGGATTTGTACATTATAGAGAAATGTGTTCAGTTTGCCATGGTGCACCTGGTGTAGAGAGGAATGAATTTACCGCAGGTCTTTATCCTAAACCTCCTAAATTGCTTAGGTCAGCTGAGGAATGGAAACCTGCCGAACTTTTCTGGGTAATTAAAAACGGAATAAAAATGACCGGCATGCCGGGATTTGGAATTACACATTCAGATGATAAAATATGGACAATTGTAGCATTTATGGAAAAACTTCCAAGTATGTCTCCGGAACAATATAAAACAATGGACAATATATCAAAACAAACAAAAGAGGAAAGAATTATTGAATAGAATAAATGAATAATCTTATATCCGGATAAAATTCATATTACTCAATTGTTGTATTATTGTTCTTATTTACGGCAATTAAATACCGGAATGGAAAGATATTTTAAGTGCTCATTACATTTTTTGTGTTATTATCATACGTTTTTAGTGTTTTTTGTGACTTTCCCAATTAAAAGACAATCTCTCTTATAATATTATGAACTTTTTCCTTTTAAAAGTAGTTATAAGGATAAAATGTCCAAATAAACAATGGGAGCTAAAATGAAAAAGGCTTTGATTAGAGAAAAACTAGAATTAGAAAAAAAATACAACGATTTTGATACAGAAATAATACCACATATGAATGCATTAAATAGTTTTGCTCTCAAAATGACCAATGACATGGACGATGCCGGAGATTTGGTACAGGATACTCTGCTTAAGGCCTTCCGTTTCTTTGATAAATTTGAAAAAGGGACTAATGCTAAAGCCTGGTTATTCCAGATTTTGAAGAATTCATTTATCAATAATTATAGAAAAAATTCAAGAGAACCTAATAGAGTAGATTATGATGATGTACAGAATTTCTACGAATCAATCAAAGCCGATGAAGTAAAATCAACCCATTATGAAAATGACGCCTTTAGTGATGTTTTGGACGATGAAATTGCACATGCCCTTTCATTACTACCGGACGATTTCCGGACAATTGTATTTTTAAGTGATATTGAAGGATACACTTATGAAGAAATTTCCGACTTTATGGATTGCCCGATAGGAACTGTCAGATCAAGATTACACAGAGCAAGGAAAATGCTATATACACTTCTTTATCAATACGCCGGTGAAAATGGGTATGTTAAGCTGAATAAATTAAAAAACAATCGTAAGAATAAAAACGAATATAACAAAACAAACAGAGTTCATTCATTAAGTAATGTATAAATCAGGGTTTTTATACATCTAAACAAGCAAACTAATAATCGACTTAATGAATATTAAAGCATGATTGAAGTAATTTTCAAAAATAATGCGTCTTCACAGATTTTTATAGACAAAGAACTCTGTTTTTTTTATATTTGTATGGTGAATCTTATAAACACATATCAATTTTCTGCTAAAAATAAATTATTTCGTAACTCATTAGGTTATCTAGTCTTAATCAAGTAGAATTAAGAGATATAAAGTTTCTCATGAAAAGGTATTTATTTTTTCATTGGGAACTATATTGTATGAATTAAGTTAAATAAATAGTGTCATAAACGATTATTCCGGTATAAAATAGTTAAAAAGTGTATTAATAAATCAGGAGAAGCTGAGAATTGAAGATAACGAAGCAATTTACTAATCGCGAAAGTAAATCTTTAGATCAGTACCTTCAGGAAATAGGCAAAGTAGATCTTCTTACTCCGGATGAAGAAATTGAACTGGCAATCCGTATTAAAAAGGGAGATCAAACTGCACTAGAAAAACTTACTAAAGCAAATTTAAGATTTGTTGTGAGTGTAGCAAAACAATACCAAAATCAGGGATTACCTCTCGGAGATTTAATTAATGAAGGAAATCTTGGACTAATTAAAGCAGGTAGAAGATTTGATGAAACGCGTGGATTCAAATTTATATCCTATGCTGTTTGGTGGATCCGTCAATCTATAATGCAGGCAATCGCAGAACAATCAAGAATGGTTCGTCTTCCTTTGAATCGTGTTGGTGCATTAAACAAAATGGGTAAAGCGCTTAGTCAACTCGAACAGGAATACGAAAGAAGACCAAGTCCCGAAGAAATCGCAACCCAGCTTGATATGGATGTTTCTGATGTCACTTACGCAATGCAGATTGCAGGACGACATGTTTCAATGGATGCTCCATTTGCTCACAGCGATGATAATAATAACAGTCTGCTTGATGTAATGCCTAATGATGATCAACCGGCGCCGGATACTACTCTGATGAAAGAATCATTGAAAGCGGAAATTGAGAGATCTCTTTCTACTTTGACAGAAAGAGAAGCAGAAGTTATCCGTCTTTATTTCGGTTTAGGGAAAGAACATTCTCTTACATTGGAAGAAATCGGGGAAAAACTAAATTTAACACGTGAACGCGTAAGACAAATTAAAGAAAAAGCGCTTATCAGATTGCGCCATTCAACCCGCAGTAAAAACTTAAAAGCTTATCTCGGATAATTTTATCCTCGTAAAGTCCCCTCGTTTTCGGGGGGACTTTTTTGTTTTCTGATATCTCCCTATTTTTATATTCAAAGATTTAATTACAAGAGCGAATTATGAAAAAGCAATTATGCTTATTATCATTAATATTTCTATTACTATTCATTTTTCCCGCTATTTCTACGGCGAAGAATGATATCACCGGTTATTGGGATGGCAGAATTAAGATACTGAATTTAGATTTGGGTTTTCAACTTGAAGTTAAAAAAGCAAATGGTTCGCTGACCGCTTTTCTTAGTATTCCTAAGCAGGGATTAAAGGATTATAAGCTTTTAGTATTCCAATTCAATAATCCTGAAGTATATTTTGAACTGCCCAGTCCGGCAGGTGTAGCAAAATTTAACGGAAAACTTAAAGCTGATTCTATCTCCGGAACTATTATACAAGCAGGAATCAAAGGATCATTTCAACTAGGGAAGTCAACAAAACCGACTATAGCTATGAAGGAACCTGAAAAAACCGAACCACTCCCCTATCTTGAAGAAGAAATTAAATTCAAGGATAGAAATATATTATTAGCCGGGACTTTAACACACCCTAAAGAAGATAAAAAATACCCTGCAATTATACTTTTAAGCGGCAGCGGACCTAATACACGTGATGAGGAAATTCTCGGATTTAAGATATTTCAGAAAATTGCTGATTATTTTACAAAGAAAGGAATTGTAGTTTTACGTTATGATAAAAGAGGTACAGGCGGTTCGACCGGAAATATTTATGAAGCAACCACTGAAGATTTTACTAATGATGCGATTGCGGCAGTTGATTTTCTTAAAAAACAACCTTTTGTTGATGAGAAAAAGATCGGTTTGCTGGGACATAGTGAAGGAGGTATTGAAGCACCAATGGCTGCATCAATATCGAATGATATTGCATTTATTATACTTATGTCCGGTTCCGGAGTTAATGGCGGAGAAATCATTTTAGAACAACAGAAATTAAATTTGAAAATTGCCGGCGCTTCCGATTATGTTATAAAAGGAAACGAAGAATTGCAAGAAAAAATAAATAATGCTTTAAGAGATGATAAGGATTTGGAAAGTATCAGGAATGATTTAACAGATTTTGAAGAGAAGGATTTTCAGAATCTTAGTCAGGATGTTAAAGCTTCAATACAGGATAAAGATGCATTTATTAAATCTAAGGTTCAGACGCAAATTACAATATTTAACAGTCCCTGGTTCCGGTATTTTGTCAAATATGATCCTATCCCGGCACTTGAAAATGTGAAAGTCCCTGTTTTAATGACTTTCGGTGAACTTGATATGCAGGTTTCAGTAGTACAAAATAAAACGAAGATGGAAGAAGCACTTAAACGCGGCGGAAATAATAATTACAAATCGATTGTATTTCCAAAAGCAAATCACCTTTATCAGGAAGCTAAAACCGGTAGTCCAAATGAATATGCAGATCTGCCCAAAGAATTTGTGCCGGGATTTCTTGACACGATTTCAGAATGGATTCTCGGAACTGCTAAATAGTTGGACAATTGCAAGAATTTGATTAAGTAACTTTTTGGTTGAACTGTTGAACTGTTGAACTGTTGAACAAAAATAAAGAATAAATGACGATTCTCCAATCCTCCTCATAAAACATAATGGATTTATTTCCCAAAATACTTTGCCACCCTGTTAGCTGCGTTCGCCCTTATATTATAATAATAAAAAGGATAATCAAAGCTATGATAGACTCCTTTAACGTATGTCCCGGAGCCGGGTGACCATTTATTTTCATCAACTGTGCTGCATATAACAACACCCTGGGTTTTATCAACACGGGCATCCGCAAAATTCATTACAGGATTCGGTATTCCCGCTGCTATAGTACCATCGCTATTTAATAATATAGAACCCAGGTTTTGAGCTGCTGTTGCAAGAGTTTGATCTCTGGTCCAGGTAATTGGGTTTATAGCAATACCGCCCGGAAGAGTTACAACATTTGTTCCCGGAGCAACATCAGGCGATTGAGTGTTGTAAGAAATTATAACTCCTATATCATCCGGTCCTTGAGCAAATTTAAGATGAGGATTTCTTAATAGATATTCGGGGGTGATTGAATATCCTATAACATAAGCAGCAATCATTCTACTATATACACGTGGATAACTTTTCATATATCCGGACAAGAGATATGCCATCACATTAGAGCCTAATGAATGTGAAGCTAATATAAAAGGTCTACCGTTATTGTAATGTTTGATATAATAATCGAATGCTGCAACAGCATCTGAAGTCGGGATGCCTGCAACATCTTGTTCTTGTTGATCATTAGTCATTGTTGCACGAGATGCTAAATCCAATTGTCTATAGTAAGGCGCATAAATATTAGCTACAGTTTGAAAAGCAGTGGCTTGTCTTGCAAACGCAATTTTTGAATATTTTAGCATTATTGGATTATCAATTGCGCAAATGTTTGGTTCATTTGGATCAACTTTCTGCCATGCAGTTGGATACAAATAAAAAACATCTACTTCTTTATCAATAGATGTAGGAATAGTTAACCAATGTTCCGGTTTTGAGTAATCAGTTACATCTTGCTGTGGTAATTGCAGCAATGGAATTGGGTCGTTTACGCACGACTGAAATGTTAAAATCAAAACAAGAGTAAAAAATATCGATATTATTTTTATTGTTTTCATAAATCCATCTTTAAATATTATGCAGTATTGCATAAAAAAATCTTTGAGAAATCGCAGTTAATTATCATATCGGATACTATTCTAGATATTTATTTTATAAATAAAGTTACTTATGTATTGATATTCCCAAACCTTTAATTTTGTTCTGCATTTCGGGACTTAGTTGTTTTACAAGTTCGGCATTATAAGAATATGATCCGGTCGGCAAAAGTGTTAAGCCATTTTTGAAAATTTCAAAAGCTGCAATTGCAAACGAACGCGATTTTTCTACTAATGATCCTTCTCTGATTGCCGGATCAATATCTGTAGCAAATATTGAAATTGTATTGTTGCTGTTGCGCACAATCTCAAATGTTCTAAACTCCTGAGGATACTCCCTTAAAGATGAAGTTTCAACTACCCAAAATCCCTGTTCAGGATGATTTGGATCAGAAGATTTTAATGGAGTAATTGTATTGAAATGTCTGTGTCCGGCAATCCACATTAAAAGATTTGGATAAGTGTGAAGTTTGGCAATTAGATTATCCTCTGTTACGGCAGCTTGCGGGCTCCAACCCATAAATGCACCAAGAACTCCTGACATCTTTACACCAATTGGAACATGCGCTGCGATTATCATTAACTTTCCATCGCTCTGCCCTTTATCAAGTTGATTTACAAGCCAATTATAACGTGTCTGATCAAGCGAACCATGTCCATAACCGTAAACATCAGCATCATTATCATTTTGGGTATCATCTATTACAAGTACTCTTATTGGAATATTATATTTGGGTTCGAAAGAATAGCAGCCTAATCCGTTTGATTGTGCAATTCCATGTCCAAGCGGATATGAAGATGTATTATTAAATTCGTTCATCCATTCATTTTTTGAAATAAAACGACGGTTAGCATCAGACGGGACCTGTTGGGCAATTGTACTATCAACCGGACCGGCGCAAATAATATTACCGTTAGGAGTACTTCCGTCTATTGCGCCTACGTAAAAATCTTTGCGATTGATTCCTCCCGTAGTGAATATATCTCCAACTTGTAAAATATTCGAACCGGTATATGATTGTTTTATATAATCGGTAGGTGGAAATGAACCCATCCAAAAATGATCATGATTGCCTAATGTTGCATACCATGGAATTGATCTATCGATTCCTTCAGCTTTGAATTCATCCTGATAATCATTGTTCGGTCCGGGTACAGGGTCGTCTTTTATACCCGAATCCGGATTAATATTTTTTCCGTCAAAAACATCTATAAACCAGCGCAATTCATTGTATTGGGCGCTGTTGCAATCATCACCCAGCGAAATTCCGAAATCAAAACGATTAGTCTGATTAATCATATTAACAGTATGAACTGCTGCGTCCAACATTTGTGTAGTATAAAGCATTGCAGGTGAATATCCTGAAATAATGCCGTTATTTCTTATTCCGAAATAAATCGCCTGCGTTGGCGATTCTTTATCAGTAATATGTATGTCGGTCATTGCAAAGAAATTTAAAAGTCTGGTATCATTTGTAACCGATGCGCTTGAATATTTGTCCGTCATAAGATCCAATCTTTTGTCATAACCAAGTCCCTGTCCATACTGCCAGGCTCCATAACCATATTGAGAAAATTTAGAAATTTCATATGGCTTAATTGAAGGCGAACTTGCGGAAACAGGAATAGGGACTATTGTCCTGTCAACAGTTGAATAAACTTTCGAACCAAAATTATTATTAAAGCATTCATTTATTTTACCTCCTTCATTACAACTAATAAGAATAAAAGATGTAATTGCTGTTACTATTAACGGAATATACAATAATTTGTTTTTGATTTTCATAATAAAATATTTTTTAGTTTATCTTCGTTATTGAATTCATTGATTAGAATTTGCATGTTGTTTTATATAAGCTTTATAAATAAACTGATGGATAAATATTCCAAAAACCTTTTGGCAAGCTAATTATGTTATTAGATCTGTAATATTTTAATGAAAATATTGACCAAATAATCAGAATACTTATCAAATAGGCATTCATAGGAAAGTAATTATTATGCTTTCTTTAACTATCGATAAAAAAGCAAGATAATTAAGTCTAATGTTGTATATGGCGGTAAAGTGTTGTTAGTGGAAAACTCTTTCTTCAACAGTTCAACAATTCATCAATTCAACAGTTTTAAAACTATTACGTTTGCGAAAGATTAAACCAACTTTTCAGGTCATTAAATTTGTTCTGATCGGCAAGCTTATGTGTATACTCATTGGTATGCGAAGAATAATTATAATCTTTCGACCACTCAGCTGCATTCCTCACAATTGATTCAATCGCTCCTAAAACTGTATCAAGTTCATTATCCGTCATTGTCGGATGCAAAGAAAAACGAACCCAGCCGGGTTTTTCGGAAAGATCACCGTTATTTATTTTATCTGTAATTCTTTTTGATCGGGTAGGATCAACGTGAAGAAGGTAATGCCCGTATGTTCCGGCACATGAACAACCGCCCCTGACCTGAATCCCGAAGCGGTCGTTAAGCAATTTTACCATCAGATTATAATGAACATCTTCCGTATAAAAAGAAATAATTCCAAGCCTGTCTTTAAATTCCGGTGCAAGTAGATGCAAAGTATGAATTTTAGATAATCTATCTAACGCTTTATTTAACAATACGTGTTCGCGCAGCAGAATTTTATCAACCCCCATTTCTTCTTTTAATTTAACTGCCAGCGCAGATTTGATGGCTTGAAGAAATCCCGGCGTACCGCCATCTTCACGGGTTTCAATATCATCGATATATTTGTGTCCTCCCCATGGATTTGTCCAATCCACAGTTCCCCCGCCCGGCTGTTCGGGAATTTTCAACTTATAAAGATTCGAATCGAATAAAAGAACACCCGATGTACCCGGACCGCCAAGGAATTTATGTGGTGAAAAGAATATCGCATCAAGCTTTTCAGCCGGATCATCCGGATGCATATTGATATTCACGTATGGAGCTGCGGCAGCAAAATCTACAAAACATAATCCGCCGTACTTATGAATCATTTTTGCCATTTCATAATATGGAGGTTGAATACCTGTCACATTGGAACCCGCAGTAAATGATCCTATTTTCAGCAGTCTGTTTTTATATAATTCAAGTATGTTTTCAAAGTGATCAAGATTAACCGCTCCGGAATTATCGGGTTCAATTACAATAACATCGCAGATTGTTTCAAGCCATGAAGTATGATTTGAGTGATGTTCCATATGAGTTAAAAAAACTACCGGTTTTTTTTCTTTAGGTATATGAGTAAATTCCTGCAATTGTTCGCAAACTTTAAGACCGAGAATTCTTTGGAATTTATTTACTGCCGCAGTCATTCCGTAACCGCAGAAAATCAAGACGTCGTCTTTCCCGGCGTTTACATGTTTCTTTATAATATTTTTCGCTTCCTGATAAGCTTTGGTCATTAGAGTACCGGTTTCATTTGTTTCCGAATGAGTATTGCCAACGAACGGACCGAATTTATTAAGAATACTTTGTTCAATCGGATTATACAATCTGCCGCTTGCTATCCAGTCTGCATAAATTATTTTTTGTATTCCGTATGGAGATTCGAAAGTCTGATCGATCCCGAAAATATTATTTCTGAACTGCAAAAAATAATTCTCAAGAGATTGCATGAACGGATCCATAAACTATTAAAGAAAATTGAATCTATAACTTTGATACAAAAGGCAATATTAACTTCTGCACATTTAACATATAAAATACGGAAATGATTTATTAGTAGTAATTATTTAGTATGTTTTTGTAATAATTATGAATCTACAGGAAAAAACATCCTCTCCTTCGCAGAGGTTATGCCTGCCGGCCGGTAGGCCGGAGTGGATTGAAAGTATCAATATCAATCATTAAATAATTTAACAGGCAATTACAGTTCACAAGAGAAACGTCCCCTCCGGAGGGGCAAGGGGCAAGGGGTGGGTGCGATACGGAAATGTCAATCAATCTAAATTCGAACGAACTTAAAAAAAATACTATAAATTCAAAACCCTTTTTTCGCTTTCAGCTTTTTTATCCATTAAATATCCAACGCTTAATCCAATTGATAATCCAATAGCAGGTCCAATACCAATAAAAGCAACGTTTTTATAGATTGCATAAATAATAACACCTATAAACATACCAAAACTCAAACCGTAGGTTATATATCTATTCTGATAATAACCTTTCTGAACCAGTTTATAATATTTTGAAGCAATAATCTGAATATCTGAATAACAGAAATTTATAAAATATCTTGTTCTGCCAGGTCTTACTTCCACATTTATTTTTAGTTTTCCCAATCTTTTAAGAATTCTGTACGCATTATTATTATCAAATACTTTTTTTTCATTAAGCTCTTTCAAAAGAGCAATTAATTTTTCTATGCTGATTTTTGTTCTTTCGATAGTCATTTTAATATAAAGATCATTAAGCCAGATTAAATATTCCGAAATGGGTTTCATGTTTTCCTTCCAATTATTGTTGAAAAGATGAAAATAGTACAAATAATATATAAAAGTATTTTGAAAAATAATACTAGTTGTCATTAACTGCAGCGCGAGCTGCCAATCTTTCTGCAAACAAAGGCAAGAATGAAATGTGAACCGGTCGGAATCGAATAATTTAAACAAGTTTATAATGAAGTGTTTGTCTCATTTCTATTGACAAGTTCCATTAAATCGAATAATTTACTTAAAGACCTTAATCGATGAAAGCCATATGATAACAATATCAATAAAATATATGGTTAATTCAAAAAGGTACTATATAACCTATATTATTCTTATGGAGATCATATGATGAGAAAATCAATTTTATTTCTATTAAGCTTATTTTTTGCAACTCAGTTATGCTATGCTCAAGAATCAAAAACCTGGTTCCAGGGAGGAGATCCTCAACCATTTATTGAGCCTTTAGTAAATACTAAAGTTCTTCCTATGATTAAAGTTTCAGGCAACAAGTTTGTTGATCCGCAGGGGAAAACTGTGCTGTTTCGCGGAATAGCCGTTTCAGATCCTGACAAACTTGAATACCAGAAACACTGGAATAAAGCCTATTTTGAGAAGATAAAAGAGATGGGTGCAACTATAGTCCGTATCCCTGTTCACCCAATTGCTTGGCGAAACCGCACACCTAATATGTATCTCAAATTACTTTATGAAGCTGTTGATTGGTGCACAGATCTTGATATGTATGTGATGATTGACTGGCATACAATCGGAAATCTTGAAACTGAAGTTTTTCAGGATCCAATTTACAATACGACAAAACATGAAACCTATGAGTTCTGGAGAACTATTTCAAAACATTTTGCAGATAACAATACTGTGGTTTTTTATGAACTTTTTAATGAGCCTACTACTTACAATGGTAAATTAGGTCAAGTGTCCTGGGCAGATTGGAAAAAGACAGTTGAGACTATGATCGGCATCATACGGGCGCATGATAAAAAAACCATTCCGTTAGTTGCCGGTTTTGACTGGGCTTACGATTTGACTCCGATACGGGAAGAACCAATTAATGCAGAAAACATCGGCTATACTACTCACCCATACCCTGATAAACGTTCGGAACCATGGGCTCCAAAATGGGAAGAAGCTTTTGGATTTGCTGCTGGAAAATACCCGGTTTTTGCAACTGAATTTGGGGATGATATACAAACCGGTATTATGGATCTTAATGGAAATAATTACGGGAACCAAATTATCGGTTATTTAGAAGGCAAAGGTATAAGCTGGACAATCTGGTTATTTGATCCTGATTGGGGAGGAGCTAAAATAAAAAACTGGAATTATGAACTTACGCCGGGTGGAGATTTTTTTAAACAAGCCATGCAGGGTAAATTGCCGGTTCAGAAAAAGAAGTAGATAAAATCGTGACGCGTAACGAGTGACGAGTGACGAGTTCATGCTTTTGGAGGGATTGTCTCGATACGTTTCTCGTTTCACTCGGAACTATTCGACAACAGGTATTAAATATTCTTGTTTGTGCTATGCGACCACAAATTAATATTTATCTCTCAATTACTTCGGTGGCTTCGATACATCAACTTTAGGTGATGTATCTAGGCCGCCATGCTGATCATACTTGCCAATCTATTTGTTGGTAAACCATCCGGTTTGATTGAAATCATGCCGTGATGTTTTTTAATAAATATTTTATTTTCAAACTGACTTATTTTCCTTGATTTCCATCAGACTATCTACTTTGCTTAACTTAGACCAGGAATATCCATAAATTGAAATTAGAGCAAAACAACCCATTGGGATAACAAAACTGACCGACATATTATATATATCTCCAATATGACCCATGAGTTTAGGCATAATTGCACCGCCCATAATTGCCATTACAATAAAACCTGATGCTTTTTTTGCTTGTATGCCAAGTCCATAAATACCTAACGCGAATATTGTCGGGAACATAATGGACATAAATAAAAAGCAGAGGAACACCGCCGTTACTGAAATCCAACCAAGTTTTAAAATGACCAGAGCGCATAAAAAAACATTAATGAGTGCGTAAGCGCCTACTACCCTATGCGCCTTTAATTTTCTGAGTATAACTGCCCCGGTTGCGCGACCTAATAGAAATAAAGGGAATCCAATCGTTCCAAGTAAAAAAGTAGCTCCTTTTTCATTTATAAAATAAAAACCGTTGCGCAGTATTGCACGATCTTTGAAAAACCAACCGTTAGCTAAGGATTGAGAAATCGAAGGGATTTCCTCAATCATATAATTAATAAAAAAACTAAATATACCCGCTTGCGCTGCAACATATAAAAACTGTGCTATTACTGCCCCGACAAAATGCGGATGCGACCAGATGGAACGTTTTAAACCTGTTTCGTCCGAATCGCTCAAATGATATTCATCTTCCGTATTCAAGTCGGGTACATTTGAAAAGTAAAAAATTATTGCCATGACTAAAACGATTATCGCCACTATCATATAGGGAATATAAAGCTGCCCCTGGGCAACTGCGGCTCCCTGTGAAGAATAAAAGAAAGCACCGCCTATAATTGGACCAAGAATCCAACCAACGCCGTTGAAGGATTGCGCAAAATTGATACGGGCTGCAGCATATTTCTTGGGACCAAGAACTGTTGTATATGGATTGGCAACCGTTTCAAGAATAGTCAGTCCCATGGCAATAAAACAAACACCAAGAAGAAAAGCCCAGAATGCAGAGATATGTGTTGCCGGAATAAACCAAAAACCGCCAAGTGAAACTAATAATAAACCGGCAATGATCCCTCCTTTATAACCCAGCTTGCGAGCTAACCAACTTGCAGGCAATGCCATCAGCAGATATCCTAAATAATGAGCAAACTGCACCCATGCTGATTGTCCTTTAGTCAGGTGTAAAAAATCCTGGAAATGTTTATCCATTACATCAATCATTCCGTTACAAGTGCCCCATAACAAAAACAAAGTGCTTACTAGAGTAAATGTGAGGATATAATTTTTACCGTCTTCCTTTCTGAACATTTTTGATAAATCCATTATTCTCTCCTCTTTTTTATCCGACGGCTTCGTCTGTAGAAAAGCCGAAGGCGAGTTTTCGTTAACCTGCCGCAGGCAGGTAAAATAGTTTTCATATAATTATTTAGATATTCAGCTGTTATATAGCGGACCAAAATTCCTGCATGCTCTGAAATCAGCTCCTTCCAAATCAATTGTCCCGAAAGCATTCCATGAACTTGGTCTGTAAATTCTTTCGACAGAAACGTTGTGCATGTTGACCGGAATACGCAGCATAGATGCTAGAGTTATTATTTGATCGCCAATATGTCCATAGCTGATTGCGCCGTGATTTGCACCCCAGTTTGCCATAACTGAATAAACATCTTTAAATGCGCCTTCACCTGTAAGAACCGGAGCAAACCAGGCGCTCACTTCTCCTTCCTTTTTGGCAAGTTATGACATTTGAGAATATGAGTATTCTTCTCCTTTCTCTAATCAATATCTTCTGCATTCCTGAACCGGCCATAAACCAGGAATGTTTTTTTGAAATCTGGTATTAAGTGTTGTAAACCGGTGAACTTCATTTAGTACGATTCTTTTATCTTTTAAAATAGCAACTACACATCTGCCGCTTTCAGCACCAAGATCAAAACCAATGAATTTTTTTTCACTTCTCATAATATCTCAGTCTGCCGTTAACTTTTTTTAAGATTTGCCAATACTTTTTCAGTTATCTCTCTGACAGCCTGTTCAATAATTTCACTGTTAATCGATTTCAATGAATTCTTCGGCATCGGAGTGGCATCACACATTGTTACATTTCCCGTCAGATTATAATTTTCTCTCAAAGCCATCAAACGATCCCTTTCTTCACCTGAGAGCACATTCAAGTTTCCTAACTGGATAGCTTTCCAGACAATGTTTGCGGTATGTTCAAGCGTTTCCATTTTATGATATGCATTTAGAAGTTCGCTTCCCATCGTTAATGCTCCATGATTCTCAAGTAAAATCACATCGGATTTTTTCAGGAATGGTCTGATCCGGTCAGGTATTTCCATAGTTGAAGGTAATCCGTAAGGAGCGGTAGGTACCGCACCTAAAACAAGTATCGCTTCAGGAAGGACACATTTGTTTAAAGGAATACCGGCTACTGCAAAACTTGTTGCATAAGGAGGGTGAGCATGTATAACCGACCTTACATCCGGCCGTTCTTTATAAACTTCAAGATGCATTTTTAATTCACTTGAAGGACGATATTTGGGATTGCCGGAAAGAACTTTACCGGTTTTATCGCATTTAATAATCATATCTTCAATCATGAATCCCTTACTTACGCCGGTTGGAGTTGTAAGTATTTCATTGTCGTTCAACATAACCGTTATGTTGCCGTCGTTTGACGCTACATAACCACGCTGCCAAATTCTTTTTCCTATTTCAACAATCTGTTTTTTTATTTCAAATTCGTTAGCCATTTTGCTCTCCAATCTATATTACTTTTTCTTAGTCATTTTATTAGTATTATTTAGTAACGCATAACCCGCAAACAAATCATGTTGTTTACAACATTCAACAGATATATATCCATTATCAAAATTCAGAGTTACATTCTATTTGTTTTCTGTTTAATTCGATTTCCCTAAATTTCGTTTTGCAACAAGAACTTCAACTCCCAGTTTGCGGATTTTTTTTATTTCATTTGCAGGAGCTTTACGATCGGTAATAATTTTTGCCACTTGATTTATTGCCGCAAAACTAGCGAGTCCGGATTGAGTGAATTTACTTCCATCTACCAGGACAATTATTTCTTTTACACGACTGACGATATTTTTCTTCAGCTCTATTTCAAGAAGATGAGTATCGGTCAAACCATTTTCAGAAGAGACGCCCCATGCACCGAGAAATGCTTTTTGAATTATCAATCCATTGAAAAAGTCCCGGGTTGGCAATCCGGTTATTGAACCGGTTGTATGCCTCAAATATCCGCCGGGAAGAAGTACATTGAAATTATCGTAACCCATCATCTCAATTGCAGTCCATATACCAGTAGGAATTACAGTAACATCTTTGAGTTCTTCCCTGTTACGGAGTGCATGAGCCATAGCTAAAGCTGTTGTACTCGAATCCAAAAGAATTGAATCCCGAGAATTGACTAACCCCGCGGCAAGTATTCCTATTTCTTTTTTACTTTGTGAATTTAGACTTTTTCTTGTTTGGTAAGTGTATTCTTGTATAATCCGGTTTTCAGTTATTCTCGCCCCGCCATGAA
>Ga0182027_10007878_pt1 | contig 15615 bp, 15 predicted proteins | sample 712E1DmetaG_FD_121300 | JGI IMG/M metagenome (GOLD analysis project Ga0182027, IMG submission 121300) | Permafrost microbial communities from Stordalen Mire, Sweden - 712E1D metaG (Illumina Assembly) | ecosystem: Environmental > Terrestrial > Soil > Wetlands > Permafrost | place: Sweden...
CCGTTGAGATGCAGGATCGGCAGCACCGCGCCGTCGGTGGCCGGATTGAGAAACTTGTTGGAATGCCACGCCGTGGCCAGCGGTCCGGTTTCCGCCTCGCCATCGCCGACGACACAGGCGACGACAAGATTGGGATTGTCGAACACCGCCCCGAACGAATGGCTGAGTGAATAGCCCAGCTCGCCGCCCTCGTGGATCGAGCCTGGGCACTCCGGCGAGGCGTGGCTGGGAATGCCTCCGGGAAACGAAAACTGAACAAAAAGCTTCCGCAGCCCGGCTTCGTCCTGGCTGATATTGGGATAGATCTCGCTGTAAGTGCCCTCCAGGTAAGTGTTGCCCACGACGGCCGGGCCGCCATGTCCGGGGCCAGACACGTAGATCATATCGAGGTCGTATTTTTTGATGACCCGGTTCAAGTGGACGTAAATGAAGTTCTGCCCCGGGGTGGTGCCCCAGTGTCCCAGCAGCATGTGCTTCACGTCCGGGAGCGTCAGCGGCCGCTTGAGCAGCGGATTGTCGTAAAGATAAATCTGGCCGACCGACAGATAGTTGGCCGCGCGCCAGTAGGCATCCATCTTGCTCAACAGTTCCGGAGTGAGTGTGCTTGTTTTCATAGTTCAATCTTTTTGTTCACCGCGCCGGGCCCGAGAATGCGGCACGTGGAGCGCGCAATCATCAGTTCTTCGTCAGTGCGAATGACGCGAACCGTGGTTCGGCTGCCATCCGTGGAAATCACCGCCGCAGTCTCCGCATTGCGCGACTCATTCAATTCAATGCCGATGAAGCCTAGTCCATCGCAGATGCGCGCGCGGACAAGGGGCGCATTCTCGCCGATTCCTCCTGCGAAGACGAGCGTGTCCAACCCGCCAAGGGCGGCGGCGAAGGAGCCAATCCACTTTTTTGCCTGATAGCAAAACAACGCCACGGCTTCCGCCGCCCGGACATCCTGGGATTCCTGCGCGAGCAAGTCCCGCATGTCGGAGCTGATCTCCGAAACGCCGAGCAGACCGGACTCGTGGTTGACCATTTCGTAGAATTGTTTGGTGGTGATCTGTTCGGTTCGCGCCAGATATGGCGCCAGGCCGGGATCCAAATCGCCGGAGCGGGTGCTCATCACCAATCCCGCCGTGGGAGTGAAGCCCATGCTGGTGTCAATACTTTTGCCGTCGCGCACGGCGGCCATGCTGGCGCCGTTTCCAAGATGGGCGAGGATCACGCGGCCCGCCGTCGCCGCCGGGTCGCCCAGGCGCGCGAGTTCTTCCATGAGGTAAGCGTAAGACAGGCCGTGGAAACCGTATCGTTGCACTCCCTTGGCGTCGAAGCGTCGCGGAATCGGAAGCAGCTTGGCCACGCGCGGCATGGTGCGGTGAAACGCCGTGTCGAAACAAGCCACCTGGGGCAGTTTGGGATGACGCTGGCGGAACGCCTCAATCAGTTCAATCTCGCGGGGCAGATGATCCGGGTCGTAGGGCCTGATGCGATGCAGTTCATCCAGTAATTCCTGGGTGACCAGCTCGGGCGCGGTGTGTTTCATGCCGTGGACCACGCGGTGTCCCACCGCCTGGACCGATTCCAAACCATTCTGCTCTTCCAGCCAATCAATCAGGCAATTGGCCCCCGATTTGTGATCGGAGGCGGCGAGGCTGCGTGTGTCCTGCTGCTTCCTGGCCGGGTCACTGAACGTCAGATTGGTCCCGCTCAGGCCGATGCGGTCAACCTTTCCATCAAGCCCGCGCTTCAGCGATTGGCCGACCTGGTAGAGGGCGAACTTGATGCTGGACGAGCCGCCATTGATGGTCAGGATGGATTGCATGGCGTCGGAATGATGGCTTTGTGGTTGGAAGTTTAGGATCGAATCATCGTGAGAATCATCTTGAACCGCTGCAACGCCTTGAGGGCGTGCGGCTGCCCCGCGGGCATGAGAATCATCTGGCCGCCATGCAGTAGATGCGGCTGGCCGGCGATGCGAATTTCCGCCTCGCCTTCGAGCACGTGCGCGAGGGCATCGAACGGGGCGGTGTGCTCACTCAAGCCTTGTCCCTGGTCGAACGCGAAGAGGGTCACGTTCCCGGTCGGCTTCTTGACAATCTCGCGGCTGACAATGGAGCCGTCCTGGTAGTTCACCAACGCGGCGGCCTCCGCGACTTCGGCGCCGGAGAGCCCTTTGGGTTTGGATGGGGTTTCTGGTTTCATAGATGACTCCTTCATTAACGGTTTTCCTTGCCTTTGAAAACATGAAACAGGAAGGCCAAAGAGGGTAGCAGGACAATGGCGCCGGCGCCCAAAGCCAGGACCAGCAAGCGCAAAGTGATTTCAGGGGCGCAAGTGTTGTTGACGGTGACGTCCGGCGTAATGAGATTGGGATATTGGGCCAGGCACCACCCCGCGAGGATGAGCGTGACCTGGCCGATGGCGGCGATTCGCGCCAGGGCAAACCACCGCCGCCAGAGAGCCGCCAGCGCGACCATGGACATCAAGCTTGTCCATGCCAAAAGCAGCGGCGCCCACCAGTGCGTTAATCCATGATACATCTCCGGCGCGCCTTGTTTGGAGGTGAGAAAAACCACTCCGGCAATTGGCGCCAGGGTCAAGCCGGACCAAAGCGCCCGCAGGCGAAAATCATTTTGCAAATCGGGCTGGTCCTTCGTGTCAATGGTCAGGTAGGTGGCCGCCAGAAACGCAAATAGCCCCAGCGCGAATACGCCGCAGGCCAGCGCGAAGAGCGTCAACCAGCCCGCGAAGAAACCGCTCACGACCTGGCCGTTCACGATGCGAATCCGCCCCGTGGTTAACGCGCCGAGAATGACGCCCTGGAAAAACGGGGTAAAAAAGCTGGCGATGCCAAATACCTCGCTCCAGCGATGCTGGGCCGCGCCCGACTGGGAGTCGTATTTGCGGAAAATGAAAGCCGAGCCGCGCAGCACGATGCCGAGGAGCATCGCGGTCAACGGGATGTTCAGCGCGGTCATCATCCCGGCGAAAGCAATCGGGAAACCGGTGAACAGAAGCACCACCACCAGGATGAGCCAGACATGGTTGGCCTCCCAAATGGGGCCGATCGCTTCGGCGATGGCCATCCTTTGCCGCTCGGCGCGCGGCCCGGCCGCCAGCAAATCCCACATGCCGCCGCCAAAATCCGCGCCGCCCATCAGGGCATACAGGATCAGTGACAGCAGAATGAAAATGGTGACGGCGAGTGCGAGCATGACATCAAGTTGACGGCGATGGGGAAACAGCCCCGGCTGTCTCCAGAAACTGCCGGCGCAAGAGGGTGAAAACGACGAAGGCGAGAAAGACATACAAGACCGTGAAGGCCGCGAAGGGGACCACGATCGCGGGCATCGGCGTGACGGCGTCCTCCGTTCGCATTACGTTGTAAATGATCCACGGCTGACGCCCGACTTCGGTCACGACCCACCCGGCTTCGATCGCCACAAACCCCAGCGGCCCGGCTGCGACCAGCGCGCGCAGCAGCCAGGGGTGGCCAGCCAGTGTGCGGAGCTTCCACCAGAGCCAACCCGACCACACGGCCAAGGCCAGCATCGCCATTCCTGAGGCAACCATGATATCAAACGACCAATGAACGATGCGCACGTTGGGCCAGTTGTTCTGCGGGAACTCTTCCAGCCCGACGACTCTGGCGTTGGGGTCGTCGGCGAGAAGCAAACTCAAGCCGTGCGGGATGACGAGCGCATAGCCGGTGGTGCGCGTCTGATCATTCGGAATTCCGCCAATGAGCAAAGGCGCTCCGGCTTGCGTCCGATAATGCGCTTCCATCGCCGCGAGCTTGGCCGGTTGCAACCGGCCCACGGCGCGGGCGCTGAGGTCCCCGCTCAGGATTTGCAGCGGGATGCTGACGCAGGCGACGGCCAGCGCCAGTCCCAGCGCGGTGCGATGAAAAAGATTGTTCCGGTTCCGCAGCAGAAAGAACGCATGGACTGCCGCGACCGCGAAGCCCGTCGCCACAAACGCTGCCAGCGTCATGTGCAGGACTTCATGGAAGCTGGCTGGATTCAACATGGCCGCGATCGGGTCAATCCCAGTGATCTTGCCATCAACCATCTTAAAGCCGGCGGGCGCGTTCATCCACGCATTGGCCGTCACGACGAAAATGCCGGAGAAGATCCCGCTGACAGCGACGATCAATCCCGAAAGCCAGTGCAGAAGAGGCGGGAGGCGGTTCCAGCCATAGAGATACACGCCGATGAAAATTGCTTCGGTAAAAAAAGCGAAGCCTTCGAGGGAAAAGGGCATGCCGATAATCGCCCCCGCCTTTTCCATAAAGCGTGGCCACAACAAGCCAAGCTCGAACGCCAGCACGGTGCCTGATACCGCGCCCACGGCGAAGAGAATGGCGGCGCCGCGCGCCCACCGTTTGCTCAGATCAAGGTACACCGGCTGCCCGGTGCGGAGATAAACTCCCTCTGCGATGGCCATGAGCAGCGGCATGCCAATGCCAAGTGCCGCGAAGATAATATGGAAGGCCAGCGACATGGCCATCTGCGAACGGGCAAAGAAAAAATCACTCATGTCCGAATGCATTGGCTCCAACAAAATCATCGCTGCCACAGGATTCGTGCGTCTTCCAGAGGAATCGCCACGCCGTCGCAGTACGGCATCACTCGCGCCGTATAGTCGGTTGGCGGGCGGCCCGCGGACACAGCCGCGCTGTAAACGCCCCCGTCCGGCGCGCCAGCCAGTTGGCCAACGCGCTTCATCTCCTGCCACACCGGGCTGCCACCGTTGACCCCGTCGGCATAAAGCTCGACCCGCACCGTCTTGGGGTCGAGGTCATTGAGATAAACTTGAACGTGAACGACATGCTGCTTGCTTTTAGTCTCCACCTTCAGTTCGCCGAAGCGCAGCGCGGCCCATTTCTGTTCCAGGCTGTGCCGCCAATCCACCATTTGCCTGCCGATGGCCCCTTTATTGGCCGTGCGCATACGATGGGCGGCAGCCGCCGGAAGGTAGTGTCGTTCGGTGTATTCGCGCACCGTGCGGTCGGCGGAGAAGCGCGGTGTCAGCCGCGCCATGCTTTCCCGCATCCGCGTCACCCAGGCAGTCGGGATTCCCTGCCCATCGCGGGTATAGAACTCGGGGACGACCTTGCTTTCCAGCAAGTCGTAGAGCATCTCCGCTTCCGCGGCGTCCCAAGCCGGATCATCGCCATGCTCCTGGCCGTCCCCTAACGCCCAGCCCAGATCCGGGGCGTAAGCTTTGGCCCACCATCCGTCCAATTCCGAGAGATTGATGCCTCCATTGACGAGCACCTTCATGCCGCTGGTTCCGCACGCCTCCCAGGGCCGCCGGGGTGTGTTCAGCCAGACATCCACGCCCTGCACCAGGCGCTCCGTCAGGAGCATATCATAATCACTGAGGAAAATCGCATGGGGACGGACCTCGGGCTGGCGAATGAAGTGGATCCATTTCTGGATCAGGGCTTGTCCGGTCGCGTCCGCGGGATGGGCCTTGCCCGCAAGGATGAGTTGCACCGGTCGCTGAGGATTGGTTAACAGCCGCAGCAGTCGCGCCGGATCGTGCAGCAGCAAGTTGGGTCTCTTGTAGGCCGCGAAGCGCCGCGCAAAGCCGAGCGTCAATACATTGGGATCAAACAGATGTTTTGCCCACTCCACCGTCTCGGGCGACGCCCCGGCGGCGGCAAAGTGCCGGGCCAGGCGTTGGCGGGCATAGTCAATCAGCGACTTGCTGGCGGCCATGCGAAATTGCCAGAGGTCGGCGTCGGAGACGCGGCGAATGGCCTGCTCCAGGTTCTTCCTCGTCCCCAGCCAGCGGTCTTTTCCACAGGCCTTCGTCCATAGATCGTCGGCGGCCGCCGAGTCCCAGCTCGGCATGTGAACTCCGTTGGTCACGTGTCCGACAGGCACTTCGTCCGCCGGCCAGTTCGGAAAGAGAGGCTCAAAGAGGTGCCGGCTGACTTTCCCATGCAGGCGGCTCACGCCATTGACCGCCCCGCTGCCGCGGATGGCCAGATAGGCCATGTTGAAACTCTCCGACGAGTCGTCCGGATTCTGGCGGCCCAAGGCCAACAAATCATGGAGGGTGATGTCGAGCTTCTGCGTTGCATACCTACCGAGGTATTGTTCGATGAGAGCCGGAGCGAAACGGTCAAAGCCGGCGGCCACCGCCGTGTGGGTGGTGAAGAGGTTCCCCGCTCGCGTGGCGGCCAGCGCGACTTCAAAGGGCTGCGCGTTCTCTTGCATGAAGCTGCGGGCGCGCTCCAACACGGCGAAGGCCGCATGTCCTTCGTTCAGGTGGCAGACTTCGGGTTTGAGGCCGAGTGCGGCCAGCAGCCGCCATCCGCCAATTCCAAGGAGCATCTCTTGCGCGAGGCGCAACTCCGGCCCGCCCCCATACAGTTCGCTCGTGATCCCTCGATGCGCGGGAAAGTTTGCCGCGTCATTGCTGTCCAGCAGGTAAAGCTTCACTCTGCCGACCTGGACCTGCCAGGCGCGCAGCCAGACCGAGTAACCGGGCAAGGCGATCTCCAACCGCAGCCACTCGCCGTTCGGTTGGCGCACCGGCGTGATCGGCAACTGTCCGGGGTCGTTATAGGGGTAAAGGGCCTGTTGCGCTCCGTCCTTGTCAATCACCTGGCGGAAATAGCCTCGTTGGTAGAGCAGCCCCACTCCGACCACCGGCACGCCCAGATCGCTGGCGGCTTTGAGTTGATCGCCGGCCACGTTGCCCAGCCCGCCCGAGTAGATGGGCAGCGCTTCGCTCAACATGAATTCCATGCAGAAATACGCGACGCAGGTCAGGGGAGCCTGGGGATGCTGTTGCTGAAACCACGCCGGCGCCTCCGCCGCCTGATGCTTGGCTCGCAGGAGGTCATCAATATGTTTGCGGAAGGCGGGATCAGCCAGCACGCGCTTGAGTTGGTCGCCCGAGACGGTCTGTAGGACAACCCACGGGTTCTGCGTCATTTCCCACAATGTGGGGTCAAGCTGCCGCCACAGTTCGTCGGCGCAATGATTCCACGACCAGCGCATATCCAAAGCCAGCTCCGCCAGGGAATCGGATCCCTCGACGTCTTTGGGTAAATGACTGTAAATGGGTTTGCCGGCAGGTGTTTGGTCACTCATGGTTTCTCCTTCAATTTTGGCTCGGACGGAATCCCAAGCTGCTGCGGGGACGCGGCCAGTGCGGCGCTGACAATCGTCTGGGCTTCCTCCAGGATGCGGCGCAGATGATCCGCTCCCCGGAAGCTCTCCGCATAAATCTTGTAAATGTCTTCCGTCCCGGACGGACGCGCCGCGAACCATCCGCTCTGGGCCGCCACTTTCAACCCGCCGATGGGAGCGCCGTTGCCCGGCGCATGGGTAAGGACAGTCTGGATTTTTTCGCCTGCCAACTCGGTGATCTTGACCTGCTTAGGTGAGAGTTTGGCCAACAGTTTCTTTTGATCCGGAGTGGCTGGCGCCTCCACGCGGTCATAGACCGGCTCACCGAACTCGCGCGTGAGTTGGCGGTAGATTTCGCCCGGATCGCGGCCCGTCCGGGCTGTCATCTCCGCCGCCAGCAGAGCCGGGACAATTCCATCTTTGTCCGTCGTCCAAACGGCGCCATTCAGACGGGCGAACGTGGCGCCCGCGCTCTCCTCTCCGCCGAAGCCAAGCGAGCCGTCGAGCAAACCATCCACGAACCACTTGAAACCAACGGGCACCTCGTAGAGCTTGCGGCCAAGCTTCGCGGTGACGCGATCAATCATCTGGCTGCTCACCACCGTTTTGCCAACCGCCGCTTCCTTGGGCCACTTTGGCCGGTGTTGGAAGAGGTAGAAGATGGCGGCGGAAAGGTAATGGTTGGGCGGCAGCAATCCCGCGCTGCGGGTGACGATTCCGTGCCGGTCAGCGTCCGTGTCGCAGGCAAAAGAAAGGTCAAAGCGGTCCTTCATCCCGATCAACCGTTGCATCGCGTAGGCCGAGGAGGGGTCCATCCGTATCTGACCGTCCCAATCCACGGTCATAAACCGGAAGGTGGGATCCACCTCTTCGTTGACCACGCTAAGATTCAAGCCATAGCGCTCGGCGATTCGTCCCCAATAATGGACGCCGGCGCCCCCAAGGGGGTCAACCCCCAGCCTGAGCTTCGATTCGCGGATGACCTCCATTTCAACCACGTCGCCCAGATCAGCAACGTAGGCGCTGAGATAGTCGCGCCGGTGGGTCGTGGCGGCGTTGAGCGCCCTCGCCAGCGGAATTCGCTTCACGCCGTCCAGGCGGGATTCAAGAATCTCATTGGCCCTTCTTTCGATCCAGCCGGTGGCCACCGTGTCCGCCGGGCCGCCGTTGGGCGGGTTATATTTAAAGCCTCCATCCTGCGGCGGATTGTGCGAGGGGGTGACGACAATGCCATCGGCAAACCCGGTCTTCCTGGCGCGATTGTGGGTCAGGATCGCATGGGAAATCACCGGGGTCGGCGTATATTCGTCTCCGGCTGCGATCATCACCTGGACTTCATTGGCCGCCAGCACCTCCAGCGCGGTGGCGCAGGCCGGGACCGAGAGCGCGTGGGTGTCGCTTCCCAGAAACAGCGGGCCATCGGTTCCCTGCTGCTTTCGATAGAGGCAGATGGCTTGTGTGATCGCCAGGATGTGCCCTTCATTGAAAGACTTGTGGAAGGCCGAGCCGCGATGTCCGGAAGTGCCGAACGCCACCCTCTGCGCGGGCGCCGCGGGGTCGGGAGCCTCGGTATAGTAGGCCGTGATGAGCCTGGGCACGTTGACCAGCGTCCCTGGCTCCGCTGGCTTTCCCGCAGAAGGGCTTCTTTTCATGATTACGCCTTACGAGGCAAGACGTGGATACAGTCGGGCGCCAATGAAGACCAGAATAATCGTGGTCAGAAGGATGACCGCATAGTCGTGACTCAGACCGAAGGTGCTCGTGCTGCCGGCAAGCATGAAAGTGCGCAGGGCATCCACGACGTAGGTCAACGGATTGAGATGAGAAATAGTCTTCAGCCAGCCGGGCATGATGGTGGTGGGGTATATCGCGTTGCTGGCAAAGAACAGCGGCATGGTCAGCACCTGGCCCACCCCCATGAAGCGTTCGCGCGTCTTCACAATGCACGCGATGATGAGCGAAAACGTCGAGAACAGCGTCGCGGCAAGGACCACGATGACCAGCACGTTGAGGAGCGCGAGCGGGCTCCAATTCAGCTTCACCCCAAGCAGCAGCGACAAACCGTAAACGATGCCAGCCTGCGAGAGAGTGCGGATGCCGGCGGAGAAGCCCTTGCCAAGCACCAGCGCCGCGCGCGGAGTTGGGCTGGCCAGAAATTTCTGCACAATGCCCAGGTCGCGCTCCCAGATGACATTGATGCCGTAAAAAATGGCCACGAAGAGAACGCTCTGCGCCAGGATGCCGGGAGCAATGAAATCCAGATAGGGAACGTTGCCCGTGGGCATCGCCCCGCTGCGTGAGAACACCTGCCCGAAGATGAGCAGCCACAGCGCGGGCTGGAGGGCGCGGGTGATGAGTTCCGTGAAATCGTGGCGCAGCTTGCGCAACTCAAACTCGGTGATGACGAACGTCTTCTCAATGAAGCCGGTGACAGGGTGGAGGAAAGTCGTGGTCATGGGGTTGGGGCTAACCAAGGCGCTGGGCCGTGGCGCGTTCGGCGGATACGTCGCGGAAGCTGCCGCCGGAATCCAGGGCGCTGCCGGCATAGTGGACGAAGACCTCATTGAGCGTGTGGCCGCCGCCGCCAAGCGAAGCCTCGAGTTCTTTGCAGGTGCCAAGCGCAGCCACCTTGCCCAGGTGCATGATCGCCATGCGATCACAATGGCTCTCCGCCTCCTCCAGGTAATGGGTGGTGAAGAACAGGGTCGTGCCGTAGTTGGCCCGCAGATCCACCAGAAGTTTCCAAACCGCGTCGCGCGCAATCGGGTCCAGCCCGACGGTCGGCTCATCCAGGAAGAGCACCCGCGGGCGATGCAGCGTGGCCTGGGCGATTTCCAGGCGGCGGACCATGCCGCCGGAGTATTGGCCCACAAGGCGGCCGCCGTCGGCCGTCAGGCCCATGAATTCCAATGCCTCCCGGATGCGCCCTTGCTGCTCGCGGCGTGGCAGGTCGTAGAGTTTGGCGAAGATCAGCAGGTTCTCGTAACCGGTGAGCGAACCGTCCACCGAGACCGCCTGCGGCACATAACCGATGGCGCGGCGAACGCTGACCGCCTGGGTGGTGATGGAGAAACCGGCCACGCGCGCCTCGCCCGAGGAGGGCGGCAACAGCGTGGTCAGCATCTTGATCGTGGTGGTCTTGCCCGCCCCGTTGGAGCCGAGCAAGCCGAAAACCTCCCCGGCGTTGACCGAAAGAGTCAGCGCATCCACCGCCGCAAACGCGCCGAAGCGGCGGGTAAGGTTCTTAATTTCGAGAACAATGTCGCTCATAATCCACTCTGGAAAGTGTGTCTTTTGGACGCGGAAGATTCAAGCCTGCGAAATGCCGGGTCGCTCCCGCAAAATCCCGCGGCGTTGCCGCCCGAATCCTTGGAGACTTTTTGGGGAGCGCAGCACATCCCACGAGAAGGCGCAGGCTCAACTCAACGCCACCACCATCTTGCCAAGATTTTTTCCTTCAAAAAGGCCGAGGAACGCGCCCACCGCCTGGCCGATTCCTTCTACCACCGTCTCTTTGTTCTTCAGTTTGCCGGCCCGGAAATAGCCGCCCACTTCCTTTTCAAATTCGCCCTGGCGATCCAGCCAGTCGCAAACAATAAAACCTTTCATCGTCAGCCGTTTCGTAATCATGTTAAATAAACTGGCAGGGCCGGGCCGCGGCTTTTCCTCGTTGTAACCGGAGATCCCGCCACAGGCGATGATCCGGCCATGCACCCGCAAAGCCGAGAGCGCCGCTTCGAGCGTTTCGCCTCCCACATTATCGAAATAGACATCAATTCCATCCGGCGCCTCCAGATTCAGTTGTTCCAGGACAGGGCCGACCTTGTAATCGAAGGCGATATCAAATCCGCATTCTTCCCGCAGAAACTGCACCTTCTCCATGGAACCGGCCGACCCGATCACCCGGCACCCGCGCAATTTCGCCAGTTGCCCGGCCACGCTGCCGACGGCGCCGGCGGCTCCCGAAATAAAAATGACGTCGCCGGCTTTGACTTCCACCAAATTCAACCCGACCCAGGCGGTCATGCCCGTCATGCCCAAGGCGCCGAGGTAAACCGAGAGCGGCTGAATCTCGCGGCTGACCGGACGCAACTCTTTCGGCCAAGCCATGAAGTATTCCCGCCAGCCAAAGTTGGAAGTGACAACATCGCCCGGCTTGAATTGCCCGGCGCGCGACTCGATGACCTCGCCGACGGCGCCGCCGTCCAGCGGTTTGCCCAACTGGAACGGCGGAACGTACGATTTCCCGTCGTTCATGCGGCCGCGCATGTATGGGTCCACCGACATGTAGCGATTGCGAACCAGCACCTGCTGGTCTTGCAGCGGCTCCAGTTCGGTCCGCGCCAGGGTAAAGTTGCCGGCGGTTGGCCTCCCGTTGGGGCGGGAGGCCAGGCGGATCTCGCGGCTTGCAATTTTTGACATAAAAATTATGTGGTTTTATGCGAGAATAAGCGGTGCAACGGGGCGTCGGCTATGGGGTGTTACCCTAACCTGCTTGATTGGACGCTCCCAACTTGGTTTAATGGACCCAAAGGAAAACACATTTATGGCTAAAAAACCGGAAATCATGACCACCACCGGCGGCAATCCCGTCGCCGACAACCAGAACTCCGTCACCGCCGGCCCGCGCGGCCCGCTCCTGATGCAGGATTATCAACTGCTCGAAAAGCTCGCCCACCAGAACCGCGAGCGCATTCCCGAGCGCACCGTCCACGCCAAAGGCTCGGCGGCTTACGGCACATTGACCATCACGCACGACATCACGCGCTACACCAAAGCCAGCGTATTCGCCAAAATCGGCAAGCAAACCGAAGCCCTCCTCCGTTTCTCCACCGTGGCCGGCGAACGCGGCGCGGCCGACGCCGAGCGCGACGTGCGGGGTTTCGCGTTGAAGTTCTACACCGACCAAGGCAACTGGGACCTGGTGGGCAACAACACGCCGGTGTTCTTCGTGCGCGACCCCCTCAAGTTCCCGGACTTCATCCACACCCAGAAGCGGCATCCCAAGTCCAACCTCCGCAGCAACACGGCCATGTGGGATTTCTGGTCGCTCTCACCCGAGTCGCTTCATCAAGTCACCATCCTTATGTCCGACCGCGGGCTGCCCAAGAGTTTGCGCCACATGAACGGTTACGGCAGCCACACCTATAGCTTGATCAACGCCAAAAACGAACGCTTTTGGGTGAAGTTCCATTTCAAAACCAGGCAGGGCATTCAATTCATGACCAACGAGGAGGCGCAAGCCGTCGTGGCCAAGGACCGCGAGAGTTCGCAGCGCGATTTGTTCGAGGCCATTGAGCGCGGCGAATTTCCCAAGTGGCGTTTCTGCGTGCAGATCATGCCGGAGAAAGATGCCGAGACCTATCGCTGGCATCCCTTCGACGTCACCAAAGTCTGGCCGCACAAGGATTACCCGCTGATGGACGTCGGCGAGTTGGAATTGAATCGCAACCCGGAAAATTATTTCGCCGAGGTGGAGCAATCGGCTTTCAGCCCGTCGAACATTGTGCCCGGCATCAGTTGGTCGCCGGACAAAATGTTGCAGGCGCGCATCTTTTCCTACGCGGACGCGCATCGCTACCGCATCGGAACGCATTACGAAATGCTGCCGGTCAACCGCCCCAAGGCGGCGGTGAACACGTATCACCGGGACGGCCCGATGCGCTTCGACGCCCCCAAAGGCCCGGATGCGTACTACGAACCGAACAGCTTTGGCGGGCCGGCGCAGGACGCGCGCTTCGCCGAACCGCCGCTGAAGATCTCCGGCGACGCCGACCGCTACAATCACCGCGAAGGCAACGACGATTACACGCAGCCGGGAAATCTGTTCCGCCTGATGAATCCGGAACAGCGGCAACGGTTGTTCAAAAACATCGCCGCCGCGATGGCCGGTGTGCCCGAGGAAATCGTCCAACGTCAGTTGGTTCTCTTCCACAAGGCCGATCCGGCATACGCCGCCGGGTCGGCGGAGGCGCTCGGCGTGAAAAACCGCGCGGCTGGAAAGTAATGGCCAAGCCAGGTGACTGGGCGGCGCGCCGGCGTCGCCCGGCCAAAGACCATGCCCATCGCCATCACCGAAGCGGAAGAAAAAAGATACGCCGAGTTGCAGGCGCTGGCGCTGGATTATGCCCGCTCGGGCGAAACGGAATTGCTCGCGGCGATGCTCCGCCACGGCTTGCCTGTGAACCTGGCCGACGCCAAAGGCAATTCTTTGCTGATGCTCGCCAGCTACAACGGCAACTGGGAAACCACGCGGATGCTGCTCGAATCCGGCGCGCAAGTGGATCGCCGGAATGATCGCGGCCAGACTCCGCTGGGCGGCGCGGCTTTCAAGGGTGACGAGCCAATCGTTGCCTTGCTCCTGCAACACGGCGCGGAGATTGATGCCGACAACGGTGGCGGGATGACCCCGCTGATGTTCGCCGCGATGTTTGGCCGCGGCAAAGTGGTGGAGCAACTCCAGGCGCATGGCGCCTCATTCCAACGCCGCAACCGTTTGGGTTTGTCCGCCGGTTTCATCGTTCGCGTTTCCCGATGGATGGCGCGCCTGTTTGGAAGACCCCGTTTCCAAACCAACCGCGTTCCCTGATGGACAATACATTAGGAAATCGTGGCGAGGCTTCGATTCCCCCTGTCCCGCGGTAGCCGTGGCGAAAGCGGATTCACCCGCTCCAATAAACACGGGCTTTTTCTCACATTCGCCCGTTTTTGCATCAGTTTTGCATCAACCCGGCGCTTCCCGCCGCCTAAGATGGTCCAGTCCAGTTGGCTTTTGCCAGCCCTGCCTTTTCTTTCCCGCCCACGCGGACCTGGACAATTTTTTCAGGGAAAAATCACCTGGGTTGGTTGCGCCGACACCAAACCCCGGCAATTGCAGACCCAAATTGCGCAAAACCAGGACAGGCTGACGCGGTTGCGGGCGGCACAATTCATCCCCAAGGGCCAGCCGTTCAAAGCCCAGGGCAGAACCTTTATCGAACTCGAAGAAACAGAGTGACCCATGAAAAACAGCGAACCGGAATTGACCCAACTGTTATTGCGCACCTTGGAAGCCTTGGTGCGCGATCACGAACAGCAACAGCGGCAACAACAGCAATTTTTCGCGCAGCAACAGCAGCAGTGGGAACAAAGGCTGGCGACCTTGACCGGGCAGGCGCAGGACTTGCAGCGGCAGTTGCAGATGTTGTCGGCGTCATTGCAGCCGTTGACCGCGCAGTTGGATTCTGTCGTTGCCCTTTACAATTCCTTGTCCAAATCCTGATTCACGAAATTCGCCGGTGGCGGATTTCTCGGCCGCCAGAAGTCAGAACAGCGCGGCCCCGCGTCCCGACCAGGGCCAGCAGCATTGTTAAGCTTCGCGCCGGCCGGGCACAGGGCCTGCAATTCCGGCGTGGCCTTCGACATTCACAACCAGATTGAATTGCGGCCAGCAAAGCGGGCGGCAGCGCCGGACAATCTTGCTGCACCTCCACCCGATAATCTGGTAAAGGACGCGCCTGATGATCCGGCATGAGTGCATTTATGCCGCTGCCAAAATCATTTTGGGGTGGACGACCGCAGGGCAATACGGCTTGCCAAAAACAAATTTTGCCGGATAATTAAACCATGAGTGCGTTTGAAATCTTTGAGCAAATCAAAGAATTGCCCGCGAACGAACAGGTGCAAGTCGCAAAGTTCATCGCAGAAAACGGCAGTTCCATGACGTGCCGCCAATTTTCCGTTGGCACGGAAGGTGACGGTTTGCCCGTCATCCGCGCCAATGGTGGAACCATCACTTCGCAACTCGTTCACGAGATTGAAAGCCGGACACCGTGACCCGATTGCTTGATGTCAACCTGCTCATGGCGTTGCTTTGGGAAAATCACGAGCATCACACCCAGGCCCGTTCCTGGTTCAAGGGCGTTTCCGCCTTTGCGACCTGCCCGGTGGTCCAGCTTGGTTTTGCGCGCGTCTCCTCGCATCCCCTGCTCGGTTACGCCTGACGCCTGAACTGGCTTTTGGCGTTCTCCACCAATTCATCGCCGACCCGCGCCATGAATTCATTTCCGACGACCTGAGTTGCACCGACCGCGTCGTGCGGACGGAACTGATCGCTGGCGCAAATCAGATCACCGACCGCTATCTCGTCGCGCTGGCCCGGCAACATGGATTCAGTCTGGCAACGCTCGATCAACCGCTGGCAAAGAGTTTTGCGGATGAAACGGGTCTGGTGGAACTGCTGCGTTGAAATGGATGCGGCGGCGAAGGCGGATGTCACCTGGAAGAATATGTGATTATGTGGGCTTGACCCCTTTATGTCATCATTCGGCGGCGCAATTTGTTCGTCCGGTTCCTTGAAATGATTCCGGCCAGTGCGCCACTGGCGAAACTCATTTACGGAGCATTTTTGCAATCACGAAGATGACGAAGGCTCCGAAAAGGCCTCCGCCTCCGAGGAGATATATCAAGGAGTAACCAGCGGCGGCAAACAAGG
>Ga0182027_10007879_pt1 | contig 15615 bp, 13 predicted proteins | sample 712E1DmetaG_FD_121300 | JGI IMG/M metagenome (GOLD analysis project Ga0182027, IMG submission 121300) | Permafrost microbial communities from Stordalen Mire, Sweden - 712E1D metaG (Illumina Assembly) | ecosystem: Environmental > Terrestrial > Soil > Wetlands > Permafrost | place: Sweden...
CTTATGTATCACCCCGAAAGAGTTGTTGAGTTTAAAAAAAATAATGATTGTTATCCAATATATATTGAGATTGGTTTAACTAATACTTGCAATCATAGATGTATTTTCTGTGCACTCGATTATCTTGGTTATGGGGGAAAATTTATCGATAGAGATATTTTACTAAAAAATTTAGATGAAATGGCTAAAAAAGGAATTAAATCAATTATGTTTGCAGGTGAAGGAGAACCTCTTTTACATAAGGATATAGGGTTATTCACAAAAAAAGCCAAAGAAGCAGGTATTGATGTTTCAATTACAACAAATGGCATTTTATTTAATCAAACAAAAATATCCGAATGTCTTCCTTACTTATCTTGGATAAGATTTAGTATAGATGCTGCAACACCTCAAAACTATGCAAAAATACATGGGACCAATGAGAACGATTTCCATATTTTAATTGATAATTTAAAAAAAACAGTAGATTTTCGTAATAAGAACAAATTAGATGTTGTTATAGGAGCCCAATTATTACTAATTGCCCCTAATTCAAATGAAGTCATTTTATTAACAGAAAAATTAAAAGATATTGGTATAGATAATATTCAGATAAAACCTTATTCTCATCATCCAAATAGCCTAAATGATTTGTCTGTTAAGTTCGATCAATCGAATAAATTGAGAGAAGAATTAATGAAATTAAACACAGATAAATTTAAAATAATTTTTAGAGAAGCAACTCTTGAAAGGATTCAAGATGGAATTAATTACCCTGAGTGTTATGGTCTTCCATTTATTGCTTTAATAGATTCAAAAGGGAATGTTATGCCCTGCAATCTTTTTTATAATAATCCTGAATTTACATATGGGAATCTATACGAAAATACATTTCCAGAAATTTGGGAAAGTGTAAAAAGAAAGAATGTTATTAAAAAGTTAAAAGAGAGAGGAGTTTCAGAATGCAGAAAGGGTTGTAGACTTGATCCCATAAATAGATATCTACATAGAATTAAACTTCCAAGCCTTCATGATAATTTTATTTAAAATATGCTAAAAATATCTAAAGCAGCAAATAGTTTTGTTGGACAAAGAATGTTTCAAATACTGGCAAAAACAGAGGAATTGAAAAAGACAATTAAATTTAAATAGAGATTAATTTTAGCAAAAAAATGAAAATTTCAGATTATATTGCAGATTTCCTTGTCAAAAATGGAGTAGTGCATGTCTTTGGGATAACCGGAGGATCAATTATTCATATACTAGATTCTATTGAAAAAAATCCAAAATTAATTTTAATTCCACCTAATCACGAACAAGCAGCGGCTATGGCTGCTGATGCTTATTCAAGAATGACAAAAAATTTAGGTGTTGTTGTAACAACTAGTGGTCCTGGAGCTACAAATCTAATTACTGGAACTTGTTGTTCTTATTTTGATTCAATTCCTGTTCTATGTATAACCGGACAAGAAGTAAGGGCACAACTAAAAAAAGATTTTAAAGTGAGGCAGATAGGATTTCAGGAAACAGATGTCGTTAATATTTTCAAACCAATTACAAAATATTCAAAATTAGTTGATGATCCTAAAATGATAAGATATTATTTAGAAGAGGCTGTTTATATTGCAAAATCTGGAAGGCCAGGTCCAGTATTGCTGGATATTCCAGATGATATTCAAAGATGTGAAATAGATCCAGAAAAATTAGCAAAATTTATTCCAGAAACTAAAAATATTGATTTTATAAATTTAAATATTAAGGTGAATGAAACTTTAGAGGCTTTAAAAAATTCTAAAAGACCTGTTCTAATATTTGGAAATGGAATAAAAGTTGGAAAAGCAGAGGAAAAAGCAAAAAAACTTTTTCAAAAAATGAAAATTCCTGTAGCTTTAACATGGGCTGCGAGAGATATTATTCCGTATAATCATCCTTTAGTTATTGAAAATTTTGGAGTTTCAGCAGGAAGAGCGGGAAATTTTGCAGTACAGAATTCTGATTTTATACTTGCTTTGGGTACGAGATTAGACACTCATGAAACCGGAATAAAAATACCAACCTTTGCAAGAGATGCAATAAAGATTGTAGTTGATATAGAAGCTGGTGAATTAGATAAATATGAAAAAAGAGGTATGAAAGTTGATATTCCAATTAATTACGACATAAATGATTTTCTTGATATAATACTAAAAAAAGACATTGAGATAAAAGATTTTTTCGATTGGAAAAAAAAAGTTAATGAATGGAAAGAAAAATATCCTATATGCCTGCCTGAATATTATAATCAAAAAGAAAAAGTTAACCCATATTGTTTTATGGATGTATTGTCAAAAGAATGCAAAGAGGGAGATATTATAATTACCGATGCAGGGGGAAATCTTACTTGGACGATGCAGGGATTTAGGATAAAAGAAGGACAAAAACTATTTTCAGCATTCAATCATTCTCCAATGGGTTATTCCCTTCCTGCAAGTATGGGTGCCTATTTTGCAACCAGTAAACCAATAATTTGCATAACTGGAGATGGTAGTATTCAAATGAATATACAAGAGTTTTCAACAATTGTTAAATATAATATACCCATAAAAATATTTTTAATAAACAATCATGGATATGGAATAATCCAACAGACCCAAGATACCTGGATGAACTCTAGATATGTTGCTTCAAATGGAGAATCAGGCGTAGCTTTCCCGGATTTTATAAAGGTCGCAGAAGCTTATGGAATTGCTACAAGAAATATTTCAAATCATGAAAACTTAAATTCTGTTATAAGAGAGGTTCTTGATTATAATAAAGGGCCTATTCTTTGTAATATAGAGGTAGAACAACATCAAAAAATAACTCCCAAATTAGAGTTTGGAAAACCCATCGAAGATTCTATGCCCTTACTAGAAAGGGATGAGTTTTTTTGTAATATGATTGTCAAGCCAATTGAATAGAGATCTTCTTTTCTTCATTTAATAAATAATTATAAATCCGTAAGTTTTAAAAATGCAAAAAATAGCTTTATAAAATGGCTGATAAAACTAAAGGAGAAATAATTCTTGATGGGCATAAGATAGAATGGCATAAAGATAGAATAGAAGCCTGGTTAAGGGGTGAAAGAATTGCCCCAATAACTATTGATATGTCTCTTACAAGAAGATGTAATTTTAATTGTGTTTATTGCTATGGTCAGTTACAAGAAAATGATGAAAAAAAAATGACAAAAGAAGTCATTTTTAGATTCTTAGATGATGCTGCAGAAATTGGAGTGAAAGGTGTAAGTTTTATGAGTGATGGAGAAAGCACTTGTTCACCTCATTTGTATGATGCAATAGTACATGGCAAAGAATCGGGTCTTGATATGGCTTTGGCCACTAATGGAGCTCTTTTAAAAAAAGAAAGATTAGGAGAGATACTTCCTTGTTTAACCTGGTTTAGATTTAATATATCTGCTGGAGAAGCAAAAAGATATGCAGAAATTCATGGATGCAGAGAAGAAGACTTCAACAATGTTATTGACATTATTAAAGAATCTGTTAGAATAAAAAAAGAAAAAAATTTAGATGTAACAATAGGTCTCCAAATGGTTTTGCTTCCAGAATTTAAAGATCAAATTATTCCCTTGGCAAAACTTGGAAAAGAATTAGGAGTAGATTATTTAGTAATAAAGCATTGCAGTGATGATGAAGACGGAAGTTTAGGAGTTGAATATCAAAAATATTTTAATGAAGATTTGATTAATAGAATTAAAGAAGCAGAATCTTTATCTGATGAGAGATATCTTGTTAAAGCAAAATGGTCCAAGATATTAAGTGGAGGAAAAAGAATCTATTCCAAATGTTATGGTCCTCCATTTCTGATACAATTTTCAGGATCTGGATTGGTTGCACCATGTGGCCCTTTATTTAATAGCAAATATAAGAAATATCATATTGGAAACATCGCTGAAAAATCTTTTAAGGAAATCTGGCAGAGCGATAGATATTGGGAAATTATGGATTTGATTAAATCAGACAAATTTGATGCTCGGACTGATTGTGGAACACTTTGCTGTCAACATAAAATTAACGAGTTTTTATGGAATTTGAAACAGGATAAGATAAAACTCAACCAACCCGAAGGAAAACCTCCTCAACATATAAATTTTATATAATAAATGATTTAGTCATATTAAACTATAATAATTTTAAAAAGGTCTAGTAACCTTGTTAGAAATGTAAAAAATGCCCAATAAAAAAATAGTAACGCCTGAAGAACTAAAAAATATTGTAGAAGATTTAAAAAGAAAAGGGATGAAAATTGTCCAATGTCATGGCTGCTTTGATTACATTCATTTTGGCCATATCAAACATTTTGAAATTGCAAAAAAACAAGGAGATATTCTTATAGTAACAGTTACTCCAGATATATTTTTAGAAAAGAGTCCGGGCAGGCCTTTTTATAATCAAGAAAATAGATTAGAATTCCTTTCTGCGATAGAAAACATAGATTATATAGCCTTAAATAAATGGGATAGTGCAGTAGAAACAATAAAACTATTGAATCCTGATGTATATGTAAAGGGAAAGGAGGAATTAATTGATAAGGATTCGGATGAGGCAAATAAAGATCTTAAAAAAATATCTAACCTTGCTGCTGAAGAAGAAGCCCTTAAATCAGTTGGAGGTATTTTATATCTAACTGATGAAATAAATCTTTCTTTTTCAAGCTTGATTAACCAGATAACAAGTGTCATACCTGATGATTCTAAGGAATATATTTTTAAAATTAGAGAAAAATATTCTATAGAGGATATACTAAACATAATAAATTCCTTACAAGATATCAAAGTATTAATAATTGGTGATGCGGTTTTAGACGAATATATTTATTGTAAATCCATGGATAAATCTGGAAAAGAACCAATAATATCTTACAAATTTACGAATTCGGAACTTCACGCAGGAGGAGTATTTGCAATTGCAAATCATTTATCTGGATTTACAAAAAACTCCAGTATTCTCACTTGTATTGGAAATAATAGTTATGAGTTTGTTGAGAACGCGATAGATAGCTCAGTTGAGAGAAACATATTTGTACAGACAAATTCCAAAACAGTAACTAAAAGAAGGTATCTTGATGATTATAAACTAAACAAGCTCTTTTCAATTTATAATACTGATGAATTAAGCATAAATGAAGCCACTGAAGAAAAGATTTTGAATTATTTTGATAAAAACCTTTCAAGATTTGATATAATAATGATTATGGACTATGGCCAAGGAATAATAACTCCAAAAATTATAAATTATCTATGCGATTCCAATAAATTCTTAGCAATAAACTGCCAGCTAAATGCGGGAAATCTTGGATATAATTTTATAACTAAATATAGTAGGGCAGATTTTGTATCTATGAATAATAGAGAATTAAGACTCCCCTTCCAGGAAAAAACCAGCGAGATAGAAGTACCTATATTAAAATTAAACAAAAAACTTAATTTAAACAAGATAAATATAACTCTGGGTAAATCTGGCATGATCTATTATGCAGATGGAAATTTCTTTAAATGCCCATCTTTTACAAAAGAACCAATTGACACAATTGGTTCTGGCGACGCGGTTTTTGCACTCACTTCTTTACTTGCTTATAAAAATTTACATCCAGAAATATTGCCCTTTCTTGGAAATTGCATAGGTGGGCTTGCAACAAGAATTATGGGAAATAGAAGATCTGTTTCCCCAGCAGAATTAAAGAAATTTGTTTCATATATATTAAAATAAAGAATAATTTTAAGCTAGAACTAATTCTAAAGCTTTTACAACAGCAGGATATACAGGGAATCTTTCTAAAAATGTAGGAATTGTTTCAGGAGTCATACTATAAAGAATATCATGTTCTTTTAATACTCTAGGGTCGTCATATGCTTGTCTAGCAATTTCTGCAATAGATAACTCTGTAAATATATTGATTGCTCCAAACGGTGTCATTAGATCATCTTCATATAAATCTAAACCGCCGAGCCAGAAATCTCCCCATAAGAGATGGAATTCATCTTTCATTTCTTGAGCTAAATGATAACTCCAGTATTCTTTTACCCCAAATCCAGGTTTTTTTAATCCCGGTTTATTTAATACTAAATCAGGAGTTGAACCCGGAGTTGATATAACATCATCTGCAATTCCCATACCTTTTGCTCTTCGTACTAATAAAAATTCTTTTCCATTTGAAGGCCACATTAGGTGAGCCAATCCAAAATATCTTGCTCTTTCTTCTATACTCATTCCATTAGCAACAAGAATATCTTCAACAGTTTTTCCTTGAGGATATTTATTTGGCAACAATTTTCCAGGCTCATCGGAGAGTTTAGTAGCTGCGAAATCATAATGTCCTCCCTGAACTACTCTTAATGGATTTTTTAACTCTCCTTGTACGATTATAACAGGACCATTAAACCTCCCCTTAGAATCCCAATCAGCCTGTATAGATTCTCTATATTCTCTTAGACATTCTGGTACTTGATATAAATCACCCAATAAACCAAGATAATCAAATGTAAGTTCAAAAAGTGAATCAAGATGAGCCATGTGTCTTATTTCAGAAGATACTTTTTTAGAAACTAGTTTTCCTTTTCCATCAGTAGTACATACTATTTCAGATAGTTTATCACTAGTTAATTCAGGGTCTAAAGAGAAAGCATCTATATATAATCCTCTACCTAAATCATGTCTATATGTAGGTACTTGTATCATCTGTTTTTATTGATAAAAGTCCTTTTTAAATATGCTGGTTACATTGCCGTGTTGCATGAATATTATTAAGGCACAATCAAATCAGTAATAATGACCTTAATTTTATACTTCTTTGATAGAAAGATAGTCTTATTTACATATTTTTTATTTCATTATTCCAATTATCGAGAAATCTTGGATACTACTAGAGTTAATAAATCTTTAAATAACTAATATTCCAGGTTATGGAATGGTAAAGATAGCAGTTATTGGAAGCAATTCATTTTCAGCGAGTCATTTTATTGACTATGTCTTGGAAAATTCAGATTATGATATCATAGGTATTAGCCGTTCTGCTGAATCTAATACCATTTTCTTACCTTATAAAAGACATGGAGATAAAAGATTCAAATTTTTTCAATTAGATTTAAATAATGAGCTAGATAAAATAATTGAATTGTTTATAAAAGAAAATGTAGAAATCGTTGTTAATTATGCTGCTCAAGGAATGGTTGGACAAAGTTGGGAAAATCCTCTTCATTGGTTTGGAACAAATACATTATCTATAGTTGCACTAACTGATAGATTAAGGAGAATGCCTCAAATAAAAAAATATATCCAAATATCAACTCCGGAGGTGTATGGTTCTATTAATAATTCAAGTGAAGATAATGTAACTTTTAATCCAAGTTCTCCCTATGCCGCTTCAAAAGCGGCTGGAGATATGTTTATACAAACAATAATTAAACAATTTAATTTTCCAGCTGTTTTTGTAAGGTCGACTAATGTTTATGGTCCGGCTCAGCAATTATATCGTATAATCCCAATTTCTATAATTAAAATAAAAAAAGGAGAAAAAATAAAATTGCAAGGAGGGGGAAAAGCCGTTAAATCCTATATGCATATAAGAGATAATTGTAATGGAACTTTTAAAATAATGGAGTCTGGAGAAATAGGAGAAGTTTACCATTTATCTCCAGATAGGAGTTATAACATTGAATCAATTGTTAGAATAATTTGTGAAAGAATGAGCATATCCTTTGAAGATGCAGTTGAAATTATTGATGAAAGACCGGGTCAAGATAAAGAATATATACTAAATTCAGACAAGGCTAGAAAAAAACTTAATTGGAAACCAAAAATATCTATTGAAAAAGGAATTGATGAATGTATTGAATGGGTAAATAAAAATTGGGATATTGTTAAAGACTTACCTTTAGAATATATACATAAAGAATAATTTTTTCCATAGTTATACTTTAAAATGGATTTTAAATAAGTATAGTTTAAAAAGCTATTTTTTATAAATAGTTTATGCAAAAAAAAAGCCATAACAAGAAGTTTGAATCATCCCTAAAAATACTCCTTAAATCATCCATTTTTTTCTTGATTGGTATATTTATATCCAAGATTTTTTCTTTTGTATACAGAATTATTATAGCTAGGGCAGGAAATTTAGGACTTGAAAGTTATGGTCAATTTAATATTGCTTTGACAATATCGGGTTTTTTTACTGCAATTTTCACACTTGGTCTCTCGGAAGGGTTACTAAGGTATATTCCATATCATCGGGGGAAAAATGAAAACAATAAAGCCCAATACTTAATAAAATTTACCGTAATAATTACAATTTTTACAGGTATTCTTGGAGGAATATTTATGTATTTCCTTGCTCAACCTATTTCAGTTTATATTTTTCACGATCAAGGTCTTATAAATTACTTAATAATATTTGCATTTTTTATTCCTCTAGCCGTAGTTTCAGGAGTTGTATTTATTCTGACACGAGCTTATGAAAAAATAGGATGGAATTCATTTATAATAAATATTCTCCAACCGTTTTCTAGAATCATACTGCTGATAATATTGTTATTTATAGGAATGAGTGATAATGCTGTAATTTTATCATATAATATGGGATTTTTGGTTGTTCTCATCTCTTCTTATATTATTTGTAAATGTTTTATCCCAGAGATTTTTAACAAAAAAACACTGGATAAGGAATTGAAAAAAGAATCAGCAAGGTCCCTCTTATCCTATTCCTGGCCTTTTATTTTTATAGCCATGATAAGTCTTATTTTTACCAGTATAGATGTTATTATGATCGGTTATTTTATGGATATAAAGTCTGTTGGAATCTATAACGCAGCTCTTCCAATATCTGGACTCATGATGATTGTACCAACTATTTTTGTCCAGCTTTATTTCCCGCTTATATCAAAGGAATATGCTAGAAAAAATATTAAATTGATTGAAGATTTAAGTAAACAGGTTACAAAATGGATCTTTATGGTAAATATATTTATCTTGGTTATCTTGATAATATTCCCAAAATTCCTTATAGGGATATTATTTGGAAACGATTATCTTAGTGCAGATGTTGCATTGATATTTTTGAGTATTGGAATGTTCTTTTTTACTGTTTTTACAATTTCAGAAAGACTCCTTTCTATGGCAGGAAAGACAAAATTGGTTCTTTTTAATATATTGGTTTCCGCAGTAATTAATGCAATACTTAATTTTATCTTGATACCTAAATATGGGATTGCAGGAGCATCATTTGCAACAATGGTAAGTTATATTGTTTGGGGAATAGTATCAACATTACAGGTAAGGAAATATGTTTCAATAACTCCTTTAAGGAGAAAAATGATTACCATTTTTATATGTGCAATAATTCCGGCATTGATATTATTGTATACAAAGCAGTATATTCCGACAAATTTTTTCACAATATGTCTTGAAGGATTATTTCTTCTGCTTGCCTACACTTTTTTAATATTGATAACACGATGTCTGGATAGGCATGATCTGGCAATATTATCTTCAATAAAAGAAAAAATGAAATTACCGAATTTTAAAAAGAATAAGTTAAATTACTCTTAGATATCTATTTAACTTTCTGAAGTTAAAATATTGAAATTTAACCTGCTTTCAGGCAAAGTTAATTCCCAAGGTATATGTTATCATATATAAAAATAAGTAAGATAGGTATAAGGAAGAGAAGCATGACTTGATTTGATAAATTAAATGACTGATGTTTTACTATAGTTAATAACAATTCTTCAGAAAAAATAATATAGACGGAGTCATATTATTTTTTTATAAATACTTTCAGAAATCTAAATAAATCCTTCATAGATAATATTTAAAAACCCATTTTTCCCAGCTTAGACCATGACAAAATTGACGCTTGTTGCACATCCATCAGTGACAATAGCTCATTGCAGGGAGAATGGTAAATTATTGATGGCAGTGTATGATGCAGGGTATAGTCAAGTTTCTTATAGATTTTCAGCTAATAATATTGGAGGAAATCCAGATTTTCAAAAACATCCTAATGATACAAGTCCATTAAATGTTTTTTTTAGAGAAGCAGGTGAAGAATATGATCCAAATCACCCAGAAAAAACTAACTTTGGAGAAACAGTTCTTTGGGCACCCCCTAGAAATATTTTCTTGGTCAGAAAAGCATTACTTGAAAACACAAAACCTATTCAGGATTTTTTAGTGACAGCTGTTAAACTTATAGATGACCCTACTACAAATGCTTATTCTGCAATCTATAGCGGATTTTATACACAAGTTCCACTAGTTACCATGGACATTGTCGAGACAAATTTGAGGAGATGCAGAAGATTATGTACAGAAGGCTTAACCGGTGTATTTACAATTGATGAATTGAGTCATGATAGAGTAAAAGGCAGACTTTCAACAGCTCATGCAACAGCACCAATGATAAATTATCTCTTTGGTTCAAATATTCCTCATCCAGATGAATTAAGTGCAACACCTATCGGGCAAGTAAGACCTACTTTCCAGGATTATCTTGCAGATTTTAATTATGCTGAAAGAATTGCTAAGGCAACAGGAGTTGTACAATGATTTCAGATAATTATCATGTTGATAGCCTTGGAAGAAATCTATTAGGGGTTGCAAGATCAGCCCTGGAAAATCTAGATTTAACAAAAACTCTTGCAATAGGTGGAGATAAAGATATTGTAACTGCAGGAGATATTGCTGCTGAAAATGCTGTAGAGAGTTATCTTAGAGAACAAAACATCCCAGTAAATCTTGATGGTGAGGAAAAAAGACAAAGAAAGTTATGTGCTAACCCTCTTGGAAAAATTACACTCGATCCTATTGATGGAACTGATAATTATGCAACTAATACTCTTCATTATTGTACTATCGTTACAATATTTGATGATCCTGATCCAAGAACCTTGGGTGAAGCAATTTGGGCAGGAATTTTTGACCATCAGACTCAAAAAGAAGCTACATTTCATAAAGGAAGAGTTTTCTTTAGGCAAAATGGGAAAGATATAGAACCAAGACCTCTTAAGATAAGATCAATTAATGATTTAGTTGATGGAGTTTACCTGAGAGTATTTCATGATTTAGGTCCAAGAGAAACTTCTGACCAGCTTAAACCTTATGATGATATCCTTAAATTGTCTTGGAGAAAAAATGTAAGTTGCGCAGGATATCATTTTATGGAAATTGCGTATGGTGGAAGAGATGTAGCAATTCTTCCATGTCAAAAACCAGAAGAACTTGTTGCAGGAATCCCATTGATTGAAAGAATGGGTGGAGCTGTTTTAACTTTTGATGGAAAAAGAGCAGGAAGTCTTCCATACGACTTTGATAAAAGATATCAGGTCGTTGCAGCAAGAACGCCAGTTCTAGCTCGAGAAATAATTTCAATGATTAAATAAGACTCATTCTATATCTAAGAAATATTAATGGGATAGAATATCCTTAATTATAGATAAATCAAGAAGTTCTTTAAAATTGTTTATGATTAAGTCGGCTTCTTTTAATTTATCCTTTTCTACTGTAGAGGTAATTCCTATACAGAACATTCCGGCATTTTTAGCAGAATTGATTCCTAGAGGAGCATTTTCAACAACTATACATTCGTTATTTTTCAAGTTAATTTTTTTTGCTGCATTGAGATATGGTTCAGGGTCAGGTTTGCCTTTACTATAGTCTTCATTGGTTATAATTACGTTGAATTTTTTTAGAAAGTTTTCAGGAACAGTGGAGTTAAGCTTATTTTTGGACGAAGCTGAAACAATTCCAATTTTTATTTTATTTGATATTAATATATCTATAAAATCCAAGACTCCTGGATAAAACCTAAAAGAATTATTTTTAAGATAATATTCATCTTTTAGTTTGACTACTTCATCAGGATTTATTTTTATTTCATACTTTTCAGATATTATTCTGGCAATTTCTATTACTTTTGTTCCTTCTAGGGGATAATAATCCTCCTCTTTTATCTCTAGATTAAATTTTGAAAAAGCTTTTTTCCAAGCCAAGAATAAATCTTCCATTGTTTCAGCTAAAACTCCATCAAAATCAAACAAAATTGCCCTATATTTCATATTAATCAAAATCAAGTATGTCTTTAGTTATATGGAATAATTTAACCGGATTTATTATTTCTATATTATCTATATCTCCGAAATTTTTTATTTCCAATATCTCTCCATTTGAATAGATTTTTTTATTTTTTTTATCTTCTATCTTTCCAGAAAGTACAAAACTTATTGAATTACTATGTAATCTTAAATAATTTTTTAAATTATTATTGTCCAAAAAACTTTTAATGCAAATGTTCATATTGCCTACTTTTTTATTTAAATCTATCCCTTCCTCATTTAAAAATACCCTTTCATATTTAGAAAGATCAAAACACATCTCATTTTTTAACTCATAACCTTTCCCTTCTCTTCCATAAGAATCATTTAATCTGACTAAATCTGTTTTTTTTGCAGGATTTTCTATTTCCATCAATATTGCACCATTATCAGATATTGCCCTCGTGGAATGAAATACGCCTTTATTTATAATAAGTCCGTCTCCTTCTATTAGACTATATTTTTCAGACAAAGATGAGCATTCTACCTTTCCCAATAATACTATTAAGACTGTTGTTTTATCAACATGGCAATGCATCGAGGTGCTTCCATTTTTTTTAATATGCAGAATCCAAGTAGCAAGTCCATTATCTCCATAAAAAAGATATTCATGACCCCATGGTTTGTTTACAATAACCTTGGAAAAATCAAAATCATCAAGTTCACTTTTCTTGGTAGGTATCGTCCCTCTTATTTTCTCTTCATCGAGGCATGTTTTTTTAATTATCTTTAACATATTAGAATTCCTCTTAAAATATAAACCATGATCATTTATTTCTATTATAATATAAGTCAATGGCTGCCTTCACCCAGGGACCTGAGTGCTTATAATGTGGCGAAGATACTATATTATCATCAACTACAAATGGAGCATCAACATAAGTGGCTCCAGCATTTTCTATATCATCTTTAATGCTATAATAACCTGATATTTTTCTTCCTTTTACTACTTTTGCTGAAATCAATAATTGTGCTCCATGACATGTGCTAGCAATGACTTTTCCCTGATTGTTCCATTCTTTGACAAAATCAATTATTATTTTCTCCTGTCTTATTTTTTCCAAAGCTTTTACACCTCCTGGCAAAACTAAAAGACCGTAATCGTTTATTTTTATCTCATCAAATGTCTTATTTGCTTCAATCTTCAAACCAAGTATACCTGATAACAACTCCTTGTTCTTTGCAGCAATGTCAACTATGAATCCTTCTTCAAGAAGCCTATAATAGGGATATATAACTTCTTGGTCTTGAAAACCATGTCCTGTAATTATTAATGCTTTTTTATTCATGTTTATGCATATTATACATTACTTTTAAACTTTTTGTATCATTAATATGGATTTGAAAAGGAGGTATAATATTTTATTAATACATATTAATTTATATATTAAATGATTTTTTTATAGTTATGGCGGAAAAACAAAATAAGGGGGTAGGAGTCATAATAACAAATAAAAAAAAGGATAGATTTTTTATCCAACAGAAAGACAATGACCATCCAATAAAAGAATTTAGATTAAAATATTGTTTCTTTGGTGGTGCTTTGGAGGATGGAGAAGATGAAGAAGCTGGACTTTCCAGAGAATTATCTGAAGAAATAAATGAAGAGCACTCTATGATTATTTTAAAAAAATCCCAAAGATTATTTGAGAGTACTTTTAATAATCTAATCAAGCAAAGAGTAACATTTGTTTTTTATGAATCAATATTGTCTGATAAAGAGTTAATGGAATTAGAGAATATAAAGATTAATGAAGGAAGGGGCGAATTAGTGGGTTTAAAAGAGATGTATTTTTTGCCTTTTTTAATTGATTTAGAGCATATGCTTAGAAAGTATCTATGGACAATCAGATGATTTGGTTTTTAGATAAAAGTCTTTTTACTGTTTCTACGATTTTTTCTGTTTTTGGTGTGTTATTAACAAATCTTTCATCTGCCCCCACTGATCTATCTTCTGCTCCTAATGCTTCAACATAACTCCTTGTCCTTTTTATGAGTTCATATGCAATAGATTGACTTGCCCCACATATTTCAAATCCAGAGTCTACAACAAGCCCAATCTTAGTTTCTTCTAATGGTCGTAAAATTTCATCATCCAGGTGCAATGGTTTGAGCCAAAGAACATTGATTACATTGCATATTATATTATCTTTTTTCAACATTTCAACAGCTTCTAAAATATTGAATCTAGCTGAACCTATGCCATAGATGGTTATTTTCGCATTTTTTTCTATTGTGTTTTTCATCTCTTTAGTCTGATTAAAGCTTCTTCTGTGTTCGGAAACATACATAGGTTCGTCACTATCCATAAAATTTTTCCATATCTCTTCATATTCTCCAGGAGTCATGGGAGAGACAACTTTGAAACCAGGCATATGCATGAAGATATTATGGAAAACTCCTGAATGGACAGGTCCAACTCCCGGACCCTCGGTAGCAAGAGATCTTATAAAAACTGGTGCACCTTTCCCAAATATTTCCTTTCTTTTTGCAGCAAAATTTACAAGAATGCTGGAGTTAAGGAAGACAAAATCCTGAAACCTTAATACAAGAATAGGTCTTCTCCCAACAATCGCAGCTCCTGCCGCTATTCCTCCGCCAGAAACATCTGTCATTGGAAGTTCAATTATATTCTTTGTGTCGGGAACAGTATTGTTTACCCATCCAACAGCAGAAAGGCATTGTCCAATTATCATTCCATTATTTTCTTCAAGGTGTTTTCTTGTTATTTCTTTTATTGTTTCTGCAAGCGTTCTTTCCATAATCTTTCATTCTCCTCCTTTGATTTTTTTTCAATTTCTTGGATTTTATTTAAGTATCCTTTTTTAATTAACTCTTTTTTAACTATATCAAGTCTGTCCTCTTCAGGAGGTGCATCAACTCCAACTCCTACATGCCAGTTATGTCTGTGTGTTCTTATGTTTATAAAAGCTGGAAGATTGTCCTTGAATTTTTCGATATAATTCGCAATTTGATGAGGGTCGTCATTTATATCAACAGAATTCATTCCGATACCTTTTAATGCATCACTAAGTTCCCAATTTCTTCTTACACATTTTTGGGTTAGTATAGAAAGGTTATTGTCTTCACAAACAAACAGGATTGGAAGTTTTCTAGAATATGCAAATGCAATTGAAGTAAAAACATAATCTTCTTCTGCTGCACCATCTCCAAAAACACAATAAGTTTTTTTATCAGATGCTCCAAGCGCAACTCCTGTTGCAATTGGAACATTTTCTCCAATTAAACCATGATGACCAATCATACCTATATTATCATCTTGAATTGGAGGGGATCCTCCTTTTCCATTGCAGCATCCAGAATCTTTTCCAAGAAGTTCGTCAATAAGTTTTATTTTATCCCCTTTATATGAAATATAGACTGAATGCCCTCGGTGTTGGCTCAATATATAATCCGGTTTGTATAATTCTGAGATGGTAGCTGAAGGAGATTCCTGCCCAATTGAAAGATAGACTGGAGTATGTATTCTATTGTTATTATTTGCCTTTATA
>Ga0182027_10007880_pt1 | contig 15614 bp, 12 predicted proteins | sample 712E1DmetaG_FD_121300 | JGI IMG/M metagenome (GOLD analysis project Ga0182027, IMG submission 121300) | Permafrost microbial communities from Stordalen Mire, Sweden - 712E1D metaG (Illumina Assembly) | ecosystem: Environmental > Terrestrial > Soil > Wetlands > Permafrost | place: Sweden...
AGCACGGTCGAGGGATAGGCCGCCTTGCCGCCGGGGGCATAGACGGCGACACGTTGCAGCGGCAGAACGCGCTGCTCGATCCGCCCGAAACCCGCCTCGCGGATCATCCAGCCCTTGAGTTTTTGGGTGCGATGAAACGCCGTGATGCGTCGGCGCGCGGTGCGCAGGGCGCGCCGGAGCGGCGCCGGGGTCGCCTCCCAGGCCGCTTTGAGTTTCGCCGCGGGGACGTCGAAGTCGCCCGGCCGCAGCTCGGCCTTGTCAAAGCGGAGGGTCAGTTCGGCCAGCGCCTGGTCGCCCCCCTGGCGCACCTGGTCGATGATCGCTTCGACGGCGCGGTCGACTTCGGCCGAGGCCTGGCCGGCCTGGGCGAAAAAGGCTTCGATCGCCGCGCGGTCGCCGGGCCATGTCCAGATCTTCATCGTTTACTCCCTGAGTCTCGTCATGGACGGCATGGACGATGTGGACGGGGTGGACACGATGGACCACAAAAAGGGGACCACCAGGAGCCAGGACACCCTCGGACGGGGTTTCAGCCCCGCCCGGCCAGGACCGTCTGTTCATAACGGTTGACTTCGTCCAGCCACGCCATGCCGACCGGCACGCCCCGGCGCTGGCAATAATAATCCCAAACCGCGGCCCAGGGCAGGCTCTTGATCTCTTCAAGCATCGCGAGGCGGGCGGTGAAGTTCGCTTCGCGTTCCAGGGCGCGCAGCTTCGCGCTCGGCTCGAGCAGCGCGATGAGCAGCGCCTTGAGCATGTTGCGCGTGCCGATGACCCAGGCCGCCACCCGGTTGATCGAGGCGTCGAAATAATCCAGCCCGATGTGGACCCGCTCCAGGAAGGCGCCGCGCACGATCTCCTCGGCGATGGCGCGCAGGTCGTCCGAGAGGATCACGACGTGGTCGCTGTCCCAGCGCACGCCGCGGCTGACGTGCAGCAGCAGCTCGGGGACGTAGAGGAGGATCGAGCTGATCTTGTCGGCGATCGACTCGGTGGGGTGGAAATGGCCCGCGTCCAGGGTGAGGAGTTTTTGGTTTTTGACCGCATAGCCCATGTAGAATTCGTGCGAGCCGACGACGTAAGATTCCGAGCCGATACCGAACAGTTTGCATTCGACCGCATCGAGGTTGTGGCGGGGATCGATCGGTTCGGCGAAAATCTCGTCGAGCGAGCGCTCGAGGGTCTGGCGCGGGGCGAGCCGGTCGGCGGGGACGTCCTTGTATCCGTCGGGGATCCAGACGTTGGTCACGCACGGGCTGCCCAGCGCGCGGCCCATCGCCGCGCCGATGCGCCGGCAGGCCCTGGCGTGATCGACCCAGAACCGGCGCACGGCCTCGTCGTGGCTGGCAAGGGTAAAGCCGCTGTCGGCCTTGGGATGCGAGAAGAAGGTCGGGTTGAAATCAAGGCCCAGCCCGTTCTGTTTGGCCCAGGCGATCCAGCCGGCGAAGTGCTCGGGGGCGAGCTGGTCGCGCTCGACCTTGCGGCCGCCCGGTTCGGCATAGCTGGCGTGCAGGTTCAGGCGGTGCTTGCCTGGGATCAGGGTGAAGGCCTGTTCGAGATCGGCGCGCAGCTCGTCGACCGTGCGCGCCTTGCCGGGGTAATTGCCGGTGGCCAGACAGCCGCCGCCGGGGCCGCCGGTGCTCTCGAAGCCGCCGACGTCGTCGCCTTGCCAGCAGTGCAGGCTGATGGGGATGGTGGCCAAGCGCGCGAGGGCCTGCTCGACATCGACGCCCAGCTCGCCGTAACGCTCCCCGGCCAGTTCATAGGCCTTTTCAAGCTGACCGCCACCCGATTGACTCATGATCCACGCTCCTTCTTGGCATTCCAATCCACATCGGAAAAAGCTGTCTCATGCTAAGCCGAGCCGCGCATTTCATCAAGCGCAAAGACTCGACCGGGTCGTTAGGGGGCGCAGATCATTTTTCTACAACATGCGTAAGGCCAAGATCATTCTGTCGCCCCCGAAGGGAGCGAATTTGAATAGCGTATTCGCGAAACCTGGGGTCGGCGAACCCCAAGCATTCCGGCCCTGACGGGGCCGCACAAAAACCGTAACGCGCGGAGGTGCGGCCCCTCAGGGCCCGGTTCTTGGGGGCACCGGCAACCCCCGGGTTGCGCTTCGCTGCTTCACCCGGGGCCATTCAAATGGATCCCCTTCGGGGATCGCGAATCAATGGCTCGGACGCAGCCGCACTTCTTTCCTGTTTGGATAGAATTCAGAACTGCTCCCGCAAGATGCCCGCGCTACGGCCGCAGCACGATCTTGCCGCTCAGCACGCCTTGGCCGCCCACCGTGCTGTCCTCCTGGATCCGGTGCGCCTCGGCGGCGCGCTCCAGCGGCCAGATGCGGTCGATATTGGCCTTGAGCCGGCCGTCGGCGAGCCAGCGGTTGATGCCGCCGGCGCTTTGCTCCTGCTCGGCCGGGGTGGCGTTGAACATCGCGAAGCCGTGGATCGCGGCGTCACGGGTGTAGAACGCTCCGACGGGGAACGCCGGGCGGGCGTCGCGGCCCGCCATTACGATCATCCGCCCGCGCATGGCGAGCAGAGGGACGGTTCGTTCAAAATCGGGCTGGCGCAGCGTCTCCCACCAGACGTTGACCCCCAGGGGGGCCAGCTCGCGCACCGCCTGCTCCACGTTTTGAGTCTTGTAAAGGATCACATGGTCGGCCCCCAGGGCGCGGCAGCGCTCCGCCTTGGCCTCGTCGCCGGCCGTGGCGATCACCCGCGCGCCCGTGATTTTGGCCATCTGCACGACCATCGAGCCGACGCCGCCCGAGCCGCCGTGGACGAACAGCGTCTCGCCGGTCTTGAGTTGCGCGTCGCGAAACAGGCCCAGGTGGGCCGTGATGCCGACCAGCGCCGTCGCCGCCGCGTCTTCATCGGCGACGCCGTCGGAAATCGGATAAAGCCAGCATTCCTCGACCGCGGCATATTCGGCAAACGTCCCCTGGCGTCCCATCAACCCCTGGTTGGAGCCCCAGACCCGCTCGCCGACCTTGAAGCGCCCGGCTTCGGGGCCGAGCGCCTCGATCACCCCGGCCAAGTCGCAGCCGAGGATATAGGGTTTGGGGCCTTGGACCGCGATGGCCCCGGCGCGAATATAGGTGTCGATCGGGTTGAGCGCCACGGCCTTGACCCGCACCAACACCTGCGCGCCGCGCGGCTCGGGTTTGGGCCGCTCGCCGTATCGGATCGCTTCGGGGGGACCCGGCTCGTCAATAAAAGCGGCTTTCATGGTCATCTTGCGCGTCGCCTCATTTCAACTTCTTGACTTCCGCAAACGCCCGCGCGTAATCGGGCTGCTCGGTGATCTCCTTGACGATTTCCTCATAGACGACCTGGCCCGTCTTGTCAATCACCAGCACGGCCCGCGCGAGCAGGCCCAGTTCCTTGACGTAAAGTCCGAAGGCGCGGCCAAACTCATGGTTCTTGAAATCCGAGAGCATCTGGACCCGGACGATCCCATGTTCTTTCATGAACCGTTTCTGGGCGAAGGGAAGGTCCATGCTGATCGTCAGCATCACGGCATGGTCCAGTTGTTCGGCCTCCTGGTTGACGCGGCGGGTCTGGACCTCGCAGACCGGCGTATCGACCGAGGCCACCGAGCTGATCAAGACGTTACGCTCCTTGAACTGCTTGAACTCCACCGGCTGCATCTCCAGGTTGATCGCCGTGAAATCCGGCGCGCGGTCCCCCACGCCGATCGGATTGCCCTCCAGCGTCATCGCCTGGCCCTTGAACGTAACCAATCCTTGGCGTTCCATGACCTATCCCCCCTTTTTCTTAGAATTACAGCACCGTCGGATTAGAGACCTGATTCGTGCTCGTGCGCTATCGAGAATCTGGAGTGCGGCGGCGTGGTCTCCTTGTTTGTGTTTTGAGGCGTCGATGGTGAGAGACGAGAGAACTCTCCCTGCGCATGTGAAACGAGGCGGCGGCGGGCGGTTTTCTACCACCTGCATCCCGCCTTCATTACCCGCTGGGCCGGTTAGATTGTCAATTCCAAATTCATTTGCAATTCCATACGCCAAAAATAGATCGACGACTCTCAGATTTGTCGGCGCACTCCGGCTGAAGCCCCTTCGAGAAGCCGCACTGAAGCGCGCTCAGAATAAAGCCTTGGACACCCACCCCACCGGCTGAAGCCGGGGGCAAGGGGGAGCCTGCTCAAGCAGGCTAAGTCATGCCGCCAGATTCTGGCACGATGCTGTCAGTTCTGTGAAAAAAGACGTTGCGTGAAACGCTTAGCCGGACTTCAGCCGGCTCCCCCTTGCCCCCGGCTTCAGCCGGTGGGGTGGCGAGGGCATTGGCCATTCAGCGCGCTTGAGCGCGGCTTCTCGATCCCGCCTTCAGGCATCGAGATCCAACAAGCTTAAGGCAAGGTCAGTTTTGAATGGAACCCTCACGCCGGCTCCCGTTAAAATAATTGAGCCTTTCGTAGTTTCCGAGAGGCGAATGCATCCGCCGCGAGGTCCCATGATCCAGCCGCCTCCCGAAACGAATTCACCCCTGACCGCCCGCGAGGCTTTGCGCCTGGGCGCCGAGCGGCTGCGCGAGGCCCAGATCCTCAGCGCCGCGCTCGATATGAGCCTGATCCTGGCCGAAGCGCTTGGCCTGAGCCGTCTGGGGCTGTACCTGGATCTGGACCGCCCGCTCAGCTCCGCCGAGCGCCACTCCGCCCGCGCGATGCTGGCCCGCCGCCTGCGCCACGAGCCGATCGCCTACATCCTCGGCCGGCGCGAGTTCTTCGGCCTATGCTTTGAAGTCACGCCCGCCGTGCTCGTGCCGCGGCCCGAGACCGAGCACCTGGTCGAGGAGCTTGTCGTCTGGCTCAAGGCGCGCGAGCAAAGCCTGCCCGAGCCGCTCTTGGCCGACATCGGCACCGGCAGCGGGGCGATCGCCGTCGCCGCCGCCCACGCCGCCCAAGGCAGCCAGTGGATCGCCACCGACGTCAGCCCGGCCGCGCTCGAAGTGGCCCGGCGCAACGCCCGGCGCCATGGCGTCGAGGCGCGCATCCGCTTCCGCCTCGGCTCGCTCCTCGAACCGCTCGGCGAGACGCTCGACGGCCTCTGCGCCAATCTCCCCTACGTCGCCGAGAGCGAGCGCGAGGCCCTCGCGCCGGATGTCGCGCGCTGGGAGCCGCCCGGCGCGCTGTTCAGCGGCCCCGACGGGCTCGATCTCTTGCGCGCGATGATCGCCGCCGCGCCGGAGCGTCTGCGCGCGGGAGGGGTGATCCTGCTCGAGTGCGGCGCGGGCCAAGCCGAAACGGTCGCCGCCCTGCTCGCCGAGGGCGGGGCCTTTCACGCCGTCCGCACGATCAACGACCTGGCCGGCCTCGGCCGGGTGGTCATGGCCGAGCGGCGGTGAAGGGCGAGGGGCGAGCTTTAGTTTACCTTCACCATCCAAAATGTCGCTTCCGGCGGAAGCGACCTACTCGGGTCGCCTGCAAAAAATCCAGCCTTCTCGCGCCGGGTTATCGCCGGAAGGGAGGCATGCGAAAAAATCGGGCGCCCAAAAGAAGGGCGGCGCCAGGGCGCCACGATTAGGTTGAGACGCCGGCGGGGGTCCTCACGCGAACGAAAAAAAGGGGGCAGGTTTTCGCGCAAATCCACACAAAACGGGTCGTTTGTATTGATTGCCGAACGGGTGGCTCGCAGACGCGGCGCCACGAGCTTGAATTCTCAGCGGATGGCGCGATTTTGACGGTAAGTTGTCAATTGACATCCCCACCCTAAAAGCTTATTATCCACGAAGCAGATTTCATAGTCTTTAGAGACTGCCGCGGTCCGCCCGTGCTCCTCAAGACGGACGGGCCTCCAGGGAAGAAAGCGTTTATGAAAAGTCAGCCTGAATCGCCGCAAACCTTCAAGCCGGAAATCGTGCTGCTGGTCTGCCAGGGGGCGCTGGCCCAGGGAGCCGATCTGGAAACGGCCGCGCGCCGGGTCACCAGCTTCAAGGCCCTCCCCGTGGTCCTCCCCTGCACCAGCAAAATCGATATTTCTTACCTGATCAAGCTGATCGAACAGGGGGCCGACGCGATCGTGATCGTCGGCTGCCCGGCGGGGGCCTGCTCGTTTCTGATCGGCACCGACCGGGCGCAAAAGCGCGTCACGCGCGCCCGCGCCCTGCTCGAACTGGTCAAGATGAACCCCGAAAGAATTTGGCTCGATCGTGGCGCCAAGCTGCCGGCCGAGCAGATCCTGGCCCTGGCCGAAGCCCGCGCCCAGGCCGTCCGTCCACTGGGAAGCAATCCCATGAAAAGGGAGAAAGTATCATGATCATAGGCGAGTGGAAGCCCATCCCCGAACTTGTCGAGATGCTGCGCGGCCATAAAAAAATCCTGCTTGTGGGGTGCGCCACCTGCGTGGCCGAGTGCGCCGCCGGCGGCGAGCGCGAAGTCGAGACGCTGGCCCCGTTGTTGCGCATCGCTCTGGAGACCGACGGCAACCCGATCGAGATCCAGACCCAGACGCTCGAACGCCAGTGCGAGTGGGAATTCGTCGAGGCGCTGGACGCGCAGGTCCCCACGGTGGACGCCGTGCTCAGCATCGCCTGCGGCATCGGCGTGCAGGCGCTCGCCGAGCGCTTCGCCGAGACGCCGGTCTACCCCGGCCTCAACACCACGGCGCTGGCCATGCGCGAGGAGGCGGGGCTTTGGACGTCGCGCTGCGCGGCCTGCGGCGACTGCGTGCTGGGCGTGACCTTCGGCCTGTGCCCGGTGGCGCGCTGCGCCAAGAGCCTCTTTAACGGCCCCTGCGGCGGCACGCGCAAGGACGGCAAGTGCGAGGTCGACGAAAACACGGACTGCATCTGGTGCAAGATCTACGAGCGCGCCAAGGCGCGCGGGGCGATCGACGCCCTGCTCCAGATTCGCAAGGCCAAGAACTGGGGCAACTCGCGTCACGGCGGTCCCAAGAGAATATTGAGAGAGGATTTGCGGCCATGACCACAACCACCCTGAAGGCCAACAGCCGGCTCGAGCGCGTCCTGGCCGGCGGCCACTTCGCCCTGACCGTCGAGGTGGGCCCGCCGCGCGGCGCCAACGCCGAGCCGGTGCGCAAAAAAGCCGCCATCCTCAAGGGGCTGGCCGACGGCTATAACGTCACCGACAACCAGACGGCCGTGGTGCGCATGTCGAGCATCGCCGCGGCCAAGCTGCTGCTCGAGGCCGGCTGCGAGCCGATCATGCAGATGACGTGCCGCGACCGCAACCGCATCGCCATGCAGTCCGACCTTCTGGGCGCCGCCGCCCTGGGCTTGCGCAACTGCCTGTGCCTTTCGGGCGATCACCAGGGCCAGGGCGCCAGCGGCAAGCTCAAGGGCCACCCCGGGGCCAAGAACGTTTTCGACGTGGATTCGATCCAGCTCGTCGCGATCGTCAAGCGCATGCGCGACGAAGGCTTGCAGGAAGGCGGCGACGCGCTGACCGAGCCGGTCCCCTTTTTCATCGGCGCGGTTTGGACCCCGCTCTCGCCGCCCGAGGATTTCCGCGTCTTGCGCCTGGCCAAGAAGATCGAGGCCGGGGCCGACTTCATCCAGACCCAGGCGATCTACGACGTGGAGCGCTTCGCCGCGGCTTTCGCCAAGGCCCGCGACATGGGCCTCGCCGAGCGCGCGGCCATTCTGCCGGGCATCATCGTCCCCGCCTCGGCCGGGATGCTCAAGTATATGAACAAGAACGTCCCCGGCGTCGAGGTGCCCGAAGCGCTGATCAAGCGGATGGAGCAGGCCAAGGACCCCAAGGCCGAGGGCGCGCGCATCGCCGTCGAGCTGATCGAGGCGATGCGGGCCATCCCCGGCGTCAAAGGCGTGCACCTGCAGGCGATCGAGGCCGAGGAACGGCTGCCGGAGATCATCAAGGCCGCGGGACTTTCGCCCCGGCCGGAAGTTGACTAAACGCGCCGGGATGTCCATTTCGTCATCGTCATCGTCATCGTTCTCGTCATCGGATTTAATCGAGGACGAGGACGAGGACGAGAACGAGGACGAGGACGATGACGAGCACGAGAACGAGCACGAAGAGGACCGAGTGATGCCCAAAAAATACCATATCCACGTCGAACAGACCTCGCCGCGGTTCCTCCCCGTCCCCAAGTACAGCGTGATGGAGATCGAGGGGTGCCTGGGCTGCCTTGAGTGCGTCAAGCGCGACGCGTGCATGTACGATACCTACAAGGATCACCGCTTCGTCCCCGGCGAATTCGTCGATAGCGGCGAGTCCAAGTGCGTGATGTGCATGAGCTGCGTCCAGGAGTGCAAGAAGAACATCCTGAGCCGCGCCGTCAATCCGCGCTGGCAGGCGCTCGGCGACGCTTACTGGACCCCCGATCTGATCGAGCGGCTCTGGAAGCAGGCCTCCAACGGCAAGGTGCCGGTTTCGGGCGCCGGATACCGCGGGCCGTTCTGCGGGCCGGGCTTCGACATGATCTGGACCGACATGTCGGAAATCGTCCGCCCGACGCGCGACGGCATCCACGGCCGCGAATACATCAGCACGGTGATCGAGCTGGGCCGCAAGCCCGAGCGGCTCGATTTCGACGCGCAGGGCAAACTGCTCACCGAGCCGCCGACCTTCCTCGAACTGCCGCTCCCCGTTGTTCTGGACATGCCCCTGGGCGCGATGCGCGGCGGCAACGCCCGCCTGGCCATCGCCCGCGCCGCCGGCAAGCTCGGCACGCTGGCCCTGGCCTCGCTCGAGGAAGCCGCCGGCGCGCTGGCCGGCCAGTGCGATAACCTGTGGGTCAAGTTCGACCCGGCCACCGACGACCTCAAGCAGCTCGAAGCCATGCACATCGCCGAGCTGGCCTGGTCCGAAACGGTGCTCGATGATTACGCCAAGATCAAGGCGAACAACCCCGAGATGATTCTTTCCGTTCGTTTGACGCTTGACGAACATGCGGCCGAGCGCGCCGTGGCGATGACGCGCGCCGGCGTGGGCGTCATCTTCTTGCAGGCCGGGATGGACGGCCAGGGTTTTGGCGCGAAAAAAGAGGCTTTTATCACCCGCCTGGTCCGCGAAGTGCATCTCGCGCTGGTCGCCGAAGGGATCCGCGATCGGGTCACGCTGATGGCTTCGGGCGGCATCGCCCTGGCCGAGCACGTGGCCAAGATCATCCTCTGCGGGGCTGACGGCGCGGGCATCGACCTGGCGCTGTACGCCGCGCTGGAATGCCGCCTGTGCAAGGATTGCCTGGGCGAGCCATCCTGCCCGGTGGCGATCGAAACGGCGCCGGTGGAGTGGGCCACGCAGCGCCTGGTCAACCTGGTCGGCGCGCTGCACTCGCAGATGATCGAGGTGATGGGCGCGATGGGCCTGCGCGAGGCGCGCCGGCTGCGCGGCGAAGTCGGCCGCGCGATGTTCTTCGACGACCTCGAGCGTGAATGCTTCGCCCCGGTTTTCGGCCCGCGCACCAAGGAGCAGCAATTCCCGAGCGCTGTCAATGGCGTCAGCGGCAACGGGGCGACCCCCGCCGCCGCGCCAACGATCGCCCTGCCCGAGGGGTTCGATTTCAAATCCTGGCGCTTCGGCAACGGCGCCCAGTTGGCCAAGCCGATGGCCTCGCGCTACCGCAACCAATTCGGCAAGTTCAAGGTCGTGCGCACCACGGCGTGCCAGGCCTGCGGCCGCTGCGCCGAGCTCTGCGTCTATGGCGTGCATAAGAAGGGCGGCCCGCGCATGCTGGCCCCCAAGTCGCAGTTCTGCCGCGGCGCCGACCATTGCAAGGCCCTGGGCATCTACTGCGGCGACGCCTGCCCGAACGGGGCGCTGCGCGTCGGCGCCGATCCGCTGTGGGAGACGATCGGCGACAAGCGCTGGACGGCCGACCTGCTCCAGAGCACCTGGATCCAAGCCGAGACCGGCCGCCCGCCCGAAGGGGGTTACGAATACCGCACCGGCGGCTCCGGCGGCGGGCTGGACCGGATGGATTTCGTTTTTCCCGAGACGCCGCCTGACGCGTCGTTCACGCCCGAGCAGGTCGACCTGCGGATCCCGCTCAACCGGCGCGGAGACGGCCGGCCCGAAGTCGTTATCGGCTTTCCCGTCTACGGCGGCGGGATGAGCTTCGGTTCGATCAGCCTGACCACCATGCTTTCGCGCGCCCGGGCCTACACGGCGATGAATTCCTTCACGTGCAGCGGCGAGGGCGGATACCCCGACGCGCTCAAGGAATACGACGACCACGTGATCACCCAGGTGGCCACCGGCCTGTTCGGCGTGCGCGAGGAGACGATCCAGCGCGTGCGCATCGTCGAGTTCAAGTACGCCCAGGGGGCCAAGCCCGGCCTGGGCGGCCACCTTCTGGGCGACAAGGTCACCCCGGCCGTGGCCAAGATCCGCGAGGCGGTCGAGGGCAGTTCGCTCTTCTCGCCTTTCCCGTTCCACTCGGTTTACTCGGTCGAGGACCACAAGAAGCACGTGGACTGGATCAAGCACGTCAACCCCACGGCGCTGGTCTCGGTCAAGGTCTCCACGCCGTGCGACGTGGAAATGGTCGCCGTGGGCAGCTACTTTGCCGGGGCGCACATCATTCACCTCGACGGCAGCTACGGCGGCACCGGCGCCGCGCCCGACATCGCCAAGAAAAACATCGCCATGCCGATCGAATACGCCATCCCGCGCGTGCATCGCTTCCTGGTTCAGGAAGGGATCCGCGAGGGGGTCACGCTGATCGCCTCGGGCGGCCTGCGCAGCGCCTGGGACATCGCCAAGGCGATCGCCCTGGGCGCCGACGGTGTGGTCATCGGCACGGCCGAGATGGTCGCGCTGGAGTGCGTGCGCTGCGCCAATTGCGAGAGCGGCTGCGGTTGCCCGCGCGGCATCGCCACCACCGACACGAAGCTGTCCAAGATGTATGACATCGAATGGAGCACGCAGCGCCTGATCAACATGCATCACTCCTTCGCCCTCCAGCTCCAGTACATCTGCTGGCGCTTCGGGATGAAGAGCGTGCGCGAGCTGGTCGGCCGCAGCGACCTGCTGACGCATCTCGATTACGAGCGCGAAGCGAAAATAAGCGCGAAGCGCGGAGCGCGGAGCGCGGAGTGAATTTCGTGCTCGTGCTCGTGCTCGTGCTCGTCATCGTAATCCTAATCCTAATCGAAAGGGATCGAGGACGAGGACGAGGACGAGCACGAGCACGAAAGAAAAGGCCCCTTGAATTGTGATCGTGAAATGTAACCCGGTGAGGCAGTTATGGACCCTATCATCGCTTCGAGAAAAGAACTCTTCGCCAGCCTGAGCGAGCCCGACCGCCTGACGATCGACGCCCAGGAAGGCGGGTGCGGCGTGGTCGGCTTCGCCGCCAGCGTGCCCGTGCGCGGCCGCCATATTTTCGAGCCTTCCTTTCAGATGCGCAACCGCGGCAACGGCAAGGGGGGCGGCATTGCGGCGGCCGGCTTCATCCCCGAGCAGCTCGGCGTCGACGCCCAGACCCTGCGCGAACAGTATATCCTGCAAGTGGCGCTGCTCGACCCCGCGGCCGAAAACGAGGTCGAACAGGCCTTTATCCACCCCTGTCTCGATGTTTCCCACAAGACGCGCCTCTTCCCCGAAACCGACTGGCAGGCGCTGGGCCTGCCGGTCAAGCCGCCCGACATCGTCCGTTATTTCGTTCGCGTCAAGCCCGACGTGCTCGCGAAATTCGCCGCCGACAAGGCCCTGGGCGAACTCGCCGATCGCATGGTCGAGGACGAGTTCATCTTCCAGAATAGTTTCCGGATCAACGACCAGTTCTATGCCTCGCTGGGCGAGAAGCGCGCCTTCGTCCTCTCCCACGCGCGCAACCTGATGATCTTCAAGATCGTCGGTTACGCCGAGGACGTCGTGCGATACTACGGCCTGGAGGACTTCTGCGCCCAGGTCTGGATCGCCCATCAGCGCTACCCCACCAAGGGGCGCGTCTGGCACCCCGGCGGCGCGCATCCCTTCATCGGCATGAACGAGGCCCTGGTCCACAACGGCGACTTCGCCAATTACTATAGCGTCTCGGAGTACCTCAGCCAGCACAACCTCAAGCAGCAGTTCCTGACCGACACCGAGGTCAGCGTCCAGCTCTTCGACCTCTGGAGCCGCGTTTACAAATACCCGCTGGAGTACGTGATCGAGGCGATGGCCCCGACCACCGACCTGGATTTCGACCAGTTGCCGGCCGAGAAGCGGCGCGTCTACCGTGCGATTCAAGCGATGCACGTGCACAGCTCGCCCGACGGCCCCTGGTTCTTCATCATCGCGCGCAGCGACCCCGACCACGACAAGTTCCAACTGCTCGGCATCACCGATACCTCGATGCTGCGCCCGCAGGTCTTCGCCATCCAGGAAGGCGACGTCTCGATCGGCCTGGTCGCCTCCGAAAAACAGGCCATCGACGCCACGCTCCTGTCGCTGGCCGGCGACGACCCGCGCTTCCGCCTCGTCGCCGACCGATACTGGAACGCGCGCGGCGGCAGCCACACCGACGGCGGCGCCTTCGCCTTCACCGTCCAGGCGAGCGGCGACGGCGGCGCGGCCATGCTGACCTGCACTGACAAGTTCGGCCGTCCAATCACCGCTCCGCCCGGCGAATTCCGCGTCAACACCGGCGTCGAGCCTCGGGCTCCCCAGAGCGGCGCCCAACTCGTCCGCCGGCTTGAAGAGGGCCTGGCCGAGGGGAATACCTATGAGCTGATGGGCCTGATCACCGGCGAGCTGACCACCTTGGGACTGGATCACTTCCGCTGGGTCTGCCGCGAGATTGAGCGCATCGCCGGCCAGGACGACATGCGGTTCGAGCGCGCGCTCAAGTTGCTCACCTACTTGAATGATCGGCGATACGACTGCGGCGCGATGCGGCGCAGCTCGGTCCTGCAGATTATCCGCGCGACGATCGACCGGCTGCTGGGCGGCGTCACGCCGATCGGCGACGGCGGCCCGGGCCTCTTCCGGCGCATCGACTGGAAGACGCGCCATCGGCTGGAGATGCCGACCTCGTTTGAGAACACGCTGGTGATCGATGCCAAGGGTTTCGCGCCCGAAGGCGACGATTGCGACGCCACCCTGCTCGTCAAGGCCTTCCAGACGGGCTGGCGCCGGTTCATCGTCTACGGGATGATCGGCCAGCGCTTTACCGGCTGCGGCTTCGGTCCCGAAAGCGACGGCGTGCGCATCGACATCTACGGCAGCTCGGGCGATTACCTCGCCTCGGGCATCGACGGCATGGAAATCCACGTCCACGGCTCGGGGCAGGATCAGCTCGGCCAGATCCTCAAGCGCGGCAAGCTGGTCGTGCATGGCGACGTCGGCCAGACGTTCATGTACGGCGCCAAGGGGGGCGAGATCTACGTGCTGGGCAACACCGCCGGCCGCCCGCTGATCAACGCCGCCGGCCGCCCGCGCGTGGTGATCAACGGCACCAGCCTCGATTTCCTCGCCGAGTCGTTCATGGCCGGCGACCCGCACCAGGGCGGCGGCTTCGTCATCCTCAACGGCATCCAGTTCGACGACCGCGGCCACATCCGCGACCTAGAGTCGCCCTACCCCGGCTCCAACCTCTTTTCGCTCGCCTCGGGCGGGGCGATCTTCGTGCGCGACCCCTACCGCAAACTCCTGCCCGAGCAGCTCAACGGCGGCGAGTTCGCCGAGCTGACCGGCGACGACTGGACCCTGATCCTCCCGTACCTGGAGGCCAACGAGCACCTGTTCGGCATCTCGGTCAAGCGCGACCTGCTGACCGTCGAGCACGTGCGCCGCGCGCCGCGCGAGGTCTATCGCAAGGTCCGCGCGGTCAGGCTGCAGGTCCTGGGCGCCAAGGCGAAGAAGTAGGAAGAAAGCGCGGAGTGCGGAGCGCGGAGAATTGAATTCGTGCTCGTCATCGTGCTCGTAATCGTTTTCGACCGATCGAGTTCGACCCCAACAACCACCCACAACCAGCGCCATGAGCGACCGTATCCCGCTCATGGCGCTTTTTGCTTGGCGAGTCAGTGGAGTTCTTTGACGACGCAGCGAGATCAGCGTACTCGATGATGACAGGCAACCGACCCTACCGATGAGGGGTTGCAAGGGGTAACTCCGTCATCGGTTCTCCAAGCGTAACGAGTTGATAGATTGGATCACACTTTCCAAAACCATTGTAGTGATATAGTTTTCCAGTGTCAGGATCAAAGATCAAAACATCAGGTCCATCACAGATCTTGAGTTTCGACCAATCCTGTCTCTGTGCCGCATAGCCTTGGACACAGGCAAGCGATGCGAAGACTGCCGCACCAATGACCAGACCTACAATAAAAGCCATAACCACTGATTTCTTCATTTCGTTTCTCCTTAATCACGATTCCAGTTTTCGATAACCAAACCATTCAACTCAACCAAGTCTGGATCGATTATGCAAATGAATGTGTCAAACGCCAGTAATTTTGAACCCTAGATACGACCTCACAACCTCGATTAAGGCCACGGATGGCAATAAAGTTTGACGCCGCCGCGATTAAGGCGTACTCTATCACGTACGTCCTGAGGGAGGTGGCGCATGACCAACATGACTGCAAGCGAAGCGCGAAAGCGTCTCTATGCGCTGCTCGACAGCGTGGCCGACTCTCATGAGCCGATCCTGATCGCCGGCAAGCGCCACTCGGCCGTGCTGGTGACCGAGGAAGATTGGCGCGCGCTTCAGGAGACGGTCTATTTGAACTCGATTCCCGGCATGCGCGAGTCGATTGTCAAAGGCCTCAAAACCCCGCTGGAAAAGTGCAAAAAGGACCTTGATTGGTGAGCTGGACGCTGGTTTACACCAATCAGGCGCGGCGCGATGCCCGCAAGCTGGCCAAGTCCGGGCTGAAGCCACAGACCGAACGCCTACTCGAGATCCTGGCCCAGGATCCTTATCAAACCCCACCCCCTTACGAGAAGCTGGTCGGCGATCTTGCCGGAGCCTGCTCGCGCCGGATTAACATCCAACACCGTCTGGTTTATCAAGTCCTGGATGACATTCAGACCGTCAAGGTCATTCGGATGTGGACGCACTACGAGTAATGGTGACGTTTTTTTTTCGGCTCCTCTTCGACCAAATTTCCTCCTCTATTCGGCGATCCATTACCCCGTCGCGCGGATCAACACCCGGAGAGCCGAGCGGGCGTTGGAAAGCCAGCAAAAAGAGCGCCCGCGTGATTGAAACAGATTCGGAAATTCAGGCCTGCGTGGCGCTGGCCGAGATGCCCGGAAAGTCACCGGGGAGATCGACCAGGATCTGGTGGGTTTCGAGGTTGACTTCGAGGATGAACGCGCGCACCCAGGGGATCAGGGCCAGCGCGCCATCGGGCCGGCGCAACTCGAGCCGCGGCTGGGCCAGGCCCAGGTTGAGCCCGGCGGCTTGGCCGATCTCGCCCAGCGTCCGGTCGATCACCCGGCAAGCCTGCACGTCGGCTTCCCAATACCACCCCTCGGGCAGAGGCGGCAGCTCGGCGCGCGGCAGGCACAGATCGACCTGGCGCAGCGTCTCGGCCGCATTCATATCCTGGATCCCCTCCAGCGTGATCAGCAGACGCTCCTGATGCGGACGGACGCCCAAGCCCCGCACGGCGCGCACTTCACCGCCGGGGAAGCGGGCGTAAAGCCGTCCCACGAGCAAGGCGCCCAACTCC
>Ga0182027_10007881_pt1 | contig 15614 bp, 14 predicted proteins | sample 712E1DmetaG_FD_121300 | JGI IMG/M metagenome (GOLD analysis project Ga0182027, IMG submission 121300) | Permafrost microbial communities from Stordalen Mire, Sweden - 712E1D metaG (Illumina Assembly) | ecosystem: Environmental > Terrestrial > Soil > Wetlands > Permafrost | place: Sweden...
GGAGGAATTTTATCAAAATCCGCTACAATTCTATGATCTGCTATAATCTGACCATTAGTAATTAAACAGATTTGAGACAAAATCAACAACATAATTATTATTCTCATTCTCATGCTTTCAAGGCATAGCATTGTTTAATACTTTTAAAAGCAGAAACAGCAATCCAAAAATTAAACGTTTAGAAAGGATTAATAGTATATTATACAATTATTATCACAATGTATTTTCTCCCAATTTGACATATTGATGGCAATCACGACCGAAATTTATGAAATTTTATTAAAATATTTTTCTAAAACTCAACCTAAATTTCATTGAATCTTGTTTTTAAATTTATTGATCACAACTTTAGTTACTATTAAGTTCTTAAATTACTTCAGTAGAATTTCAAACTCATACATCTTAAGAATTGCAAATAATATTAATAGTTGGTTTTTGATTTATGTCAGGAACACATAGTAAAAATCTTTTCAACCAAAGGATACATTTACCACATCCTCAAGGAGAATTGGATGCCAATTCATAACTCAGGCCGCTTTTATTAAATTCAGTCTCAATAGAAAAACAGAATAATCCAATAATAAACCAGACCAAAAAATTCACGGAGTTCTTTAATAATATTTTCTAAGAAATCAGGTTTATTAAAATCAGGGTAGCAAATTATTCCAACATTATACTTTTTACCTAAGATTTTGTTATAAATCATCCATTTTCGACTTGCATGAGGTCCAAAACTTATAATGTTAATTCCTTTCACCCCAATCTTTGATTCTTTGAGCCAGTCACGAAATGCTAAAGCGCTTTTCAATGTCCTGTTTATATTAGTCCCTTCTCCCGGAATAGCTATAATCCTGGAAGGATCGACTCCCATTCTGATTAGCTCGTTCCTGGTTTGTTCTGCGTTTGAATTAAAATTATTAATAATTCTGTTCTTCCCATTCAATGGTCCAATTTCATACACTGAATTATATAGAAAAGGGATAATTATTTTATGATCAATAACAATCTCTTTGACATATAGATTTCTATCCCCCCATTTACCATATTTATCATTATCAAACTGAATCATCACGGAATCAATATCTTCAAGTTTCCCTTTCCACCTGATACCATATTTTTTTTTCTGTTTGCCTGCAAAAAAATCAGCGACTAAAGAATTATTGACAAAGAAATTAAAATGTGCACTATTCTTCCCTCCCAATTCACTGAAGGCATTTGCTTCAATAATATGAAAGTCATCTGCCTGATCTCCGGTAAATATAATATTGGGGTAAAAAATCAGGTACCCGTCCATTGAAACCTCATAGTAATTACCTGGAAAATTAAGACCGGTTATTATTAGCATGTCATACCCGTCATGTTGAAACTCATTTTTTACTTTTTCAAGAGCTGGTGCAGGGAGCAATCCTTCAACCATGAGAATATTGGCATCTGTTTTTTTGGTTTTTGCAGGGAATCTTGAGAAAGAGAAATGAACCAGAAAAACTAGTAAAAAGCCAGAAGCAAATATAATCCCGAGGATTTTACCTAATTTATTTTTTTTGAACGGCTTGTACATTAAAGACGATTTTGAATCCAAATCTTTTTGATCATTATATAAAACTATGTCAATTGCCTATTCCCTATTCCCTATTCTTCGACAATGGGTGTTCAAATATAAGTTTTTCTTTTTAATGATTTTTCTGTTATAAATACTTCTCCGATCAGGTTGCAGGTTCCCCTGACCCTTTTATGTTTGGCAATAAAAAAGATACCTCAAAAATCCTGTGCATTTCTAAAACAGTCCAAAAGATATCTTCATCAACTAATAAATTCAGTTTATCCCTGAATAGACATTTCTGGTAAAATATTAGATCAATGCTAAAGAATTTTCTTTTTATTCTTATAAATTAGTACCGTCAAATAATCAACTACTAATTCAGAATTATAATGATCTCAAAAAGTAACCCGTTACTTGTCAGTTTTCAAAAGAACATTAATGTAATAGCTTTAGTTCTCTTCCTTGGACTTTTATCATCATGCGTTACACAACGTAGAGTTGAATACCTTCAGGACAGGAATAAAAATGCTAAATCCTTTAAAGAGGCTGAATTTCCCGATTACAGGCTGAAACCTAATGATGAACTCTATATTCAGATCAACAGCCTGGACGAAGCAGCTGCCAGTGTATTTTCCAATAACAGGCAAGAATCTAACTATGTTGGATCCATTCAACCGTATGGTGCATCGCTCATGTCATATTCAGTTGACAAAGATGGGTATCTGCTACTGCCGGTAATTGGTAAAATTCTTGTAAAGGATAAAACACTATCAGAGGTCAGTGTAATCCTGAAGGATTCTCTGAATCATATCTTAAACCAACCGGTAGTCACAGTAAAATTAGTGAACCGTTATGTTTCAGTTTTGGGTGAAGTCAGAAACCCGGGACATTTTTCTTATTCCCAGGATAAGCTTTCAATTTACGATGCATTAGGTTTAGCAGGTGATATTACTGATTATGGTAATCGTAATAAAGTAATCCTGATAAGGAACGTGAATGGTGAAAACATTCGTGTTAATGTGAACATTACCAAATCGGATATCCTTGCTTCCGATTATTATAACCTGAGACCTAACGACATAGTGTATGTTAAACCACTCAGGAACAAGTTCTGGGGTATGAGGCAATTCCCTTTTGAAATTTTATTCTCTGCGATGACCACGGCGTTATTGTTTTATTCTATTTTTAAATAGTCGTGGTAATAGTCGGAAGTCCGAAGTCGGAAGCCCGAAGTAAGAAGTTGAATAAGTATATATAAAAAGACGATGCACTTTAAATTTGAAAAACTGATTATTTGGCAAAAGGCAATGGATTTCGGCGAAAATATATTTCAATTATCATACAAATTCCCTAAAGACGAAATATTTAATCTTTCTTCACAAATTCGGAGAGCCGTTGATTCCATTGCATTAAACATCTCGGAGGGATCGATCGGGCAATCAAATCCTGAATTTAAAAAATTCATTGGTTTCTCTATTCGCTCTCTGGCTGAAGTAGTTACTTGTTTATATAAAGCTTCTAAAAGAAATTATATTTCTGAAGAAGAATTCAGAGAACACTATGAATATGCATACAATTTAATGAATATGATGGTAGCGTTTAAAGAGAAGATCAAGTAAGTCCGAAGTCCGAAGACAGAAGCTTGAGGTCAGAAGTCGGGTGTTAAAACATCATATCATTCTTTTCTTCCGACTTCCGACTTCGGACTTCCGACTTCGGACTTCCGACTGATTAGTTTATAGTTTTATCAAGTTCATAATTATTTAACCATATGCCTCAGTCTCAAAACATTAATCTCCAGGAAGAAAACGATCTTAAGAAAATCACAGAGCTGATTGTAAGGAATTACAAATTATTTGTTGCCGGTATAATAGTTGCATTAGCCCTGGCATATATTGTAAACCGCTTTTCAATTCCGGTATATAAAATTTCTTCTTCTGTGCTTATAAAAGAAGATACAAGACAATCAGAGGGCAGAGATGCTAATGATTACCTGAATAGTAGTTTATTAAGAATGAACCAGAACTTTCAGAATGAATTATGGGTGTTAAAATCATCTCCTGTAATTGAGCAAACCATAAAAAATCTCGATTTATCAGTAACCTACTTTCGTAAGGAGGGTTTTAAATATCTTGATGCTTATAAAAATGCCCCTTTCCATATAGTATTCCAGCAAAATCACGTTCAGCCAATAAATGTCAGGTTCTATATATCATTTGTGGATAAGGAATATTTTGAATTAAAAGCTGAATCGGGGAAGACCTCTTTTTATAATTTTGAAAAGAATGAAATTATATATATAAAGGATAGCTGGAGTTTATTAAAGAGGGGGAAGATTGGAGAGCTGATTGAGACCTCCGATCTTGCATTTATTGTTGAATTGGACAATACAAAAAAGGTACTTAATAAAGAGGTTTCCCCGTATGGATTCGAATTTACCGATATTCCTTCGTTAGTGGCAAGGTTTAAAAACGGATTTCAATTTAATATTATAGATAAGTTAGCCACTGTCATTGAAATCAGCTTAAAGAATGAATCAATAATTAAAGGAATAGATCTGGTAAATGAATTGATGCGCGTCTCTTCTATTCAAAACCTCGATCGGAAGAACCATCTTGCAATTATGACCATTGATTACATAGAAAAACAATTGAATGATATTTCCGACTCGTTAAACCAATCCGAAGATAACTTACAAAAATTCCGCTCATCAAATCAATTACTTAACGTAACCGAGCAGGCAAACGGCATTTCTACCCAGTATATTAATCTGCAAAACCAACTGGCTGAATTGGTTTCCCGTAAAAAGTATTATGATTATGTTTCCGGATACCTTTCAAGAAATGATAATTTCTCGAGCATGATTGTACCATCATCGATAGGGATCCAGGATCAGTTGCTGAACAGCCTCATGTCGGAACTCATTGCTGCCCAGGCACAACAATCGAACCTGATCAAGAATAACCAGGAAAAAAATCCTTTGGTGCAAAAACTGGGTATCCAGATCGAAGATATCAAAAAAACGATTTCGGAAAATATATCTGCTGCAGGCAGAACTACAGGTATTTCTATAGATGAAATGAACAAGCGGATCAAAAAAACCGAAAACGAAATCAGCCGCCTCCCGGCAACCCAGCGACAGTTAGGGAACATTGAACGTAAATATCGCTTAAATGATGCCATTTATAATTACATGCTCGAAAAACGAGCCGAAGCAAAAATTACTAAAGCATCAAATTTACCAGACGACATTATTATTGAACCAGCTAAAATGGTGGGTTTTGGGCCAGTCTCGCCTAATAAAAAATTGAATTACATGATTGCATTGTTTTTAGGATTGGCAGTACCTTTTGGTTATTTAATGATCATGTACGCTCTCAATAATAAAGTTGAGACCCAGGATGATATAGAACGACTTACTGTCGTACCGGTACTGGGAAAAATTTTGCATAACAAATACAAAACGGCTAATGTGATGTTTGAATTTCCCAAATCGAATATTGCAGAATCATACCGGGCCCTTCGTACCAATCTCGATTTTTATGTGAGGGGAGGACAAAAAAAAGTGATCATGGTAACTTCATCAATGGAAGGAGAAGGGAAATCCTTTATTGCTCTGAATATTGCCATGAGCTATGCCCAGTTGGGCCGCAAAACAATATTGCTGGATTTTGACATGAGAAAACCTAAAATTTATTTTAATGAACAAGCAGAAGCTAAGGAGGGGTTAAGTTCATACCTGATTAATAGCGCTAACCTGGAAGATATAATTATCAAATCACCTCATGAAAACCTGGATTATATTCTTTCAGGGGTTTTGCCTCCTAATCCCACTGAATTAATGGCCCTTGACATTACCGAAAAACTGATAGCCCAATTAAAGAATGATTATGACTATATTGTGATGGATACAACACCCTTAGCCCAGGTTACAGATGCTTATCTGTTGATTAATCATGCTGAAGTGAAGGTAATGGTTGCCCGGTATAATTATACCATTAAAAAAGTTTTCTCCTTAGTCATGAAGGACCTGAAACAAAAAAATATTGATCATGTTTGCATCGTATTGAACGATAACCGGTTTAACCGCGATCAGTATGGGTATGGTTATGGGTATAATAAAGCAGAAAATAGAAAAAGGGAAAAATCAATACGCAGAGATAATGCTATTCTTCTAAAAGTAGCCAGATCCAAGAGATTATGACATATAATAATAAGTTAGTGAGTAGTGAGTAGTAAGAGGAGATTTAACTCTTCGCAATATGGACCAAATACTTAAACAAAAAGAATAAAATTTTAAAAGAGAATCATTAATTCTAAACGATCAGAAAATCAGCGCATAAGCTTTCAATCTCATTACGACTTAAACCTTCTTTATAGAAGATTACGATATAAAAATTTCAAAAACCGTACCGCTAAAATTACAGGTACAGTTTAGTTTTTGAAGTATTTTTCATTTTAGTAGTTAAGCCTTGTTGGTCCGGAGACTGTGACTGACGGGGCGAAAGCATGCCCGGAGACAAGGATAAAGGAAAAAGGAGAAAGGCGAAAGTGTTAAGAATTAGGTCTAATGGGTGGACACATATTTTTCAATGCTTGCTACCTGCTTAATAAATGGTTTAGGATTTATAATTTAACCTCTTCAACCTGATAAAATACTTAATAAAAAAGCCCATGGAATCTGGAGCAAATAAATTAAGAATTGTCTGGATTTGTCAATTCATGAATAAGAATATCCAAAAAAGTCTGGGAATGGATGGGAATGAAGAAGAATACTCTCCATGGAATATTCTTGGAATCGAGGAGCTTAGAAAAAAAGATGATATTGAATTGTATGTGATATCTCCTTTCAACAAAATTTTAAAGAACCATAGTTTTAGCGATAATAATATCCATTATCATTGTATAAAAATTGGTATCCCTTTTATGAGAAGGTACTGGCCTTATCTTAAACTAAGTTTCTGGTTAAATTATTATTTATTTAATCTTCAGGTTAAACGATTAGTTAGAAGAATAAATCCAGATTTGATAAATCTATGTGGGGTCGAAAACTTGTTTTATTCATCGTCAATCCTGGGCATTAAAGGTTATCCAATACTTGTAACTGTTCAGGGCTTTATTTCCCTGGAAAACGAGAATAACAGCAAAGAATTTTCCACAAGAAGAAGAATACAAATCGAAGAGAAGATTTTGCGTAAACTAAAATATTTTGGGGTTCAGGCGACATTTGTGGAAAAGTATATAAAGACTTTTAATCCTGAGGCGAAAATGTTCTGGTACCATTTGCCTTATACCAAAGCAAACGTATTTGCACCTGTACCTAAAGAGTATGATATCGTTTTCTTTGCCAGGATGACTAAAATGAAAGGAATAGAAGATCTCATAAAAGCTGTTTCAATAGCAAAGGACCGAAAACCTGAAATTAAACTATGTATCATTGGCAGAACTTATGTTAATGAACTTAATGATTTGAACCGGCTTATTGAAAATCTTAATTTAAAAGATAATATTGTTTTCAAAGGCTTTATTCCTACACAAAAAGAGATGCACCTTGAGGTTGTAAAAGCCAGAATATCGGTGCTTCCAACCTATAATGACACAATCCCCGGAACTATAGTGGAAAGCATGTTATTGGGTGTTCCTGTGATCAGTTACAATACCGGCGGTATTCCTGACTTAAATATAGATGGGGAACATGTTATACTTGTTGAGCAAGGTAATATTGGCAAATTGGCCAATGAGATCATCGAATTATTATCCAATAACAACAAACAACAGGAACTTGCTGAAAGAGCCATGAAATACGCATTGAATGAGTTTGATAATGCCAATTCGGTGAATCTGTTGATAAAGGCTTATAAAGCCGTTATTAAGGATTTCAAAAATGAGCATTAGTTATGCTTCCCGAAATCAATACCTTTGGTCCGCGTCAATCTGCTGATTTGGTTTGGCATTGCAGTTTATTTTCAATGTCTGATGTGCTTAAAAAAGGCCCGGGTAGTTATTACAGACAGAGAGATGGGGGAGCAGTTAAAGGTGAGTATTGTAAAGAAAATCAGTAACATGAGTTATTTAAAATTAAAACCTGCATTATATTTTATTAATTTTTTTACAAAGGGGCACGAACGAAGTGTAAAAGCAAAGAAGAATATTATCAGTTCTTTGTTTATAAGGGCGATTGGTATTAGTATAAGCCTGATATTGGTTCCATTGACAATAAATTATGTTAATCCATCCCGTTATGGGATATGGTTGACTTTAAGCTCAATAGTAGCATGGTTTGGTTTTTTTGATATTGGGTTGACCCAGGGACTACGAAACAAATTTGCTGAAGCAAAAGCAATTGGGAACGATGCCCTGGCTCAAATATATGTAAGTACAACTTATGCAGTTCTGGGGATAATATTTTTCAGTATCTGGGTCCTGTTTTTATTAGTCAATAATCATTTAGACTGGGCTAAAATATTGAATGTGCCAGCAGATATGCAATCAGAAATTTCTAATCTGGCACTAATTGTTTTTACATATTTCTGTATAACATTTGTTTTGAAGATTATCACAACTATTATGTTGGCTGATCAGGAACCAGCAAAATCATCTTTGGTTGATATTATTGGACAGGGACTTTCACTGGGAATTATTTTTATCCTGGTAAAAACAACAGAAGGTTCATTAATCCGGTTAGGTTTTGGTTTGTGTGTATCCCCAATTATTGTTTTGTTATTTGCAAATCTATTTTTGTTCAGAGGTAGATATAGAAAGTTCAGGCCAAAAATATCAAAAGTTAATCTCCACTATGCTAAAAGCCTATTTAATCTGGGTTTTATATTTTTTCTTATACAGTTTGCAGCAATTATGCAGTTTCAGACAGCCAATATAATTATTGCACGAAATTTTAATGTTTCTGAAGTAACATCTTACAATATAGTATTTAAATATTTTGGTGTTTTAAATATGGTTTTCAGTATTTTTTTGCTTCCATTTTGGTCTGCATCCACCGAAGCTTATTATAAAAACGATATTCAATGGATAAGAAATGGTATAAAAAGATACAACATTTTAAATATTCTTTTTATAATAATTGGTATTGTCATGTTGGTTTTTTCAAGTTGGGTTTATCGACTCTGGTTGGGAGAGGGAAAAGTAAATATTGCCTTTCCTCTTTCATTATGGGGATTTTTGTACTTTAATGTTATATTATTTGGGGGAAAGTATGTGAGTCTTCTAAATGGAATTAGTGCTTTACGTATTCAATTTATCAGTAGTACCATAAGCCCATTTTTATACATAGCGATAGCATTGCTTCTGATTAAACATTTCCAAATGGGAGTATATTCACTTTTCATTGCCTCCGTTATTGCAAATTTTAATGCTTATCTATTGGCCCCAATTCAATATTATAAAATTATTGTTCAAAATAAGAAAGGGATATGGCTTAAATAAATATTATTGCCCATTTTTTTCAGACCATGAAAACATTGTAAGTCTTCATACTCAAATGCTTATAAGACACAAACATCGAAAACCGGATATTTGGTAAATTACTATTATCTAAACATCGTGAATCTGACGTAAGGTTTGGAGATAATATTAAAGTGTTACGAACCATTGTAGAAGAGAAGAAATCTTTTAAAGGCAAAATCACTTTATACAGATTCTCTGATAAATCTTAATTACTTTATTAAGCAAATAGTTAAAGTAGATTATTCAAATGATAAAATTAGTTAATCTCCCAAAAATTCCTGACGATAGAGGTAATCTTTCATTTATTGAGGAAGAGTCCAATATTCCTTTTAAAATAAAAAGAACTTACTGGATTTATGATGTACCTGGCGGTGAAACAAGAGGTAGTCATGCTTTTAAAAAGTCGAAAGAATTTATTGTTGCTATATCAGGTAGTTTCGATATAATACTGCACGATGGGAAAGAGGAAACAAAATATTCCCTGAACCGTTCTTATTATGGAATATATGTTCCTAAGTTAACATGGCGCAGGCTGGAAAATTTTTCAACAAACAGTTTAGCTTTGATCCTGTCATCAACTGCCTATAATGAAAATGATTACATCAGGGACTTTGACGAATTCTTAACTTTTGTAAAATGATAACAAAATCATCGATTTATAATTGCAGTATAATTGAATTGAATAAAGTTCATAACCGGTCGGGCAATCTTACAGCTATTGAAGGCAAAATGGACATTCCTTTTGATGTAAAGCGGGTATATTACCTTTATGATGTTCCCGGAGGAGCTGAAAGAGGCGGGCATGCACATAAAGAATTACAGCAACTGATAGTAGCGGCCAGCGGTTGTTTCAATGTGTTACTGGATGATGGTAGAAACAAAAAAGTTGTTGAATTGAACCGGCCATATTATGGATTGTATGTTGTTCCGGGAATTTGGCGTGAACTGATTAATTTTTCCTCAGGTGCAATTTGCTTAGTTATGGCTTCACATAAATTCAGTGAAGTTGATTACATTAGAGTTTACACTGATTTTATTTCCCTGAAAAATGATTGAAATAAAAAAATATTCCCCTGACTTTAAGATCCAATGGGACGAGCTGGTTTCAAAGTCAAAGAATGGGACTTTCCTGTTTTTTAGAGATTATATGGATTACCATGCTGATAAATTCCGAGATCATTCTTTTCTTATCTTCTCTAAAAATAAGCTTGAAGGAATATTACCCGGAAATATATCAGATAGTGTTTTTTATTCACATCAGGGGCTCACTTATGGTGGTTTGATTTTAACAAACAAAATACATACAGATGATGTACTGCAAATATTTCAATTATTAAATAAGGAACTTAGGGATGCAGGAGTTAATGAGGTTATATATAAACCAATTCCTTATATTTACTTCAATTATCCCTCGCAGGAAGATCTTTATGCATTATTTGTAATGAATGCAACAAAAATAGGATGTAATATCTCATCTGCAATATTTCAATCAAACAAGATCAATTTCAGTGAGTTAAGGATGAGAGGGGTGAAAAGAAGTTTAAGAGAAAGAATAGAAATTGAAGAAACTAACAGATTTGAATTATTTTGGCCACTGCTCATAGATAATTTATCGAATAAATATAGCAAATCTCCTGTTCATTCTTTAGAGGAGATCAAATATTTAAAATCCAGATTTCCAAATAATATTAAACTTTTTATTGCGCATCATCTCGAGGAAGTTATCGCAGGTTGTGTAGTTTTTGAGATGAAGCATGTTATTCATTCTCAATATGTTGCGACTAGTGAGAAGGGGAAAGAGTTAGGAGCTCTTGACCTTATTTTTAATGAACTGATAAATAGTAAGTACGTTAATATCCCGGTTTTCGACTTTGGCCATTCAACAGAAAATATGGGTAATTTTCTAAATGTTAATCTTATTTTTCAGAAGGAAGGATTCGGCGGGAGAGGAGTAGTTTACGAAACCTATAAATACTTAATTTCATAAATTGATTAGAAACAGCTATATATTGAATCCTTATTACAAATTATTACCAGATTATGAGTTTTGCACTTCGGCTGTTGTTTCCAATGTAAATTATAGTATTGTTAAAGTTATATACTGGAGCGACCTCACCGAATTTATTGGTCTCAAGAAAATAAACTTTCATTCATTCATAGTATTTGAAAATTATTAATTGATGACTATCCTTTATAAGTTTAAATAACATAACATGCGAAATTTAACCGATTACACTAAAAATTACATCGAACGACCTTTTGAAGATATGCAAGTTGCTTATAGGAAAAAGAAGGTTTTGGAACTTATTAGAAACCACGAACATAGAAATATTTTAGAGGTTGGGTGTGGTTTAGATCCTTTTTTTAACTATTATAACGATTTCGAAAAACTAGTAATTATCGAGCCATCGACCATTTTTTACGAAAACGCAAATAATAAAATTATTAAGAGTAAATTTTTAACTTCAAGGGTGATTGTTATTAACGATTACCTGGAAAATTCGATTAATGAATTACTGAAATATGAATTTGATTATATTATTGTAAGTAGCCTATTACATGAGATAGACAACGTCTCATTATTTCTTGAAAAACTTAGCTGTATATTAAAAATCGATACAATAGTACATATAGATGTTCCAAACGCTTATTCTTTTCATAGAGTCTTGGCTTTAGAGATGGGATTAATTGATTCAGTGTTTGAGATGTCAGCTTACAATTTACAATTTCAACAGCAAATGTTCGATTTAGCTTCCCTTTCAAATTTGATCATTAAACATGGATTTAGAATTATTAATTCCGGCTCGTATTTTATAAAACCTTTTACTCATAAACAGATGTCTGAAATTATAGAAAACAAGATAATCGACGTAAGGGTACTAGATGGCTTCTTTAGAATGACTAAATATATGCCAGATTTAGGCTCAGAAATATTTGTCGATTTTAAAATTAATGATTAAATACTTCGATCGAGAGGTGAAAATGGTATAAAAAATGATCAAATTTCTCGACCTTAAGGCTATTAATGATTCTTTCGAACCTGAACTCAGCTGTGCGATTCAACGTGTCGTCGATTCCGGCTGGTATCTCCTTGGCAATGAGGTAAAGTTATTTGAACAGGAATATGCACAATTCATTGGAACAAAACATTGTATAGGAGTAGCCAACGGATTGGATGCTCTTCGCCTGATATTTAAAGCCTACTTAGAACTTGGACTAATGAATGAAGGGGATGAAATCATTGTACCTGCCAATACTTTTATTGCTTCTATCCTGGCTATTACCGATAACCGGCTTGAACCTGTACTGATTGAACCGGATATTAATACCTACGACATTGATCCTTTTAAAATTGAAGAGAAGATAACATCACGCACTAAAGGTATGATGATCGTCCACCTGTATGGGCAGAATGCAATGCATCCTGAGATAAAACGATTAACAAAAAAATACAATTTAAAGCTGATCGAGGACAATGCACAGGCACAGGGTTGTTATTTCGGAGATAAACGTACAGGATCTTTGGGCGATGCAGCAGGCAATAGTTTTTATCCCGGTAAAAACCTGGGTGGATTAGGCGATGCCGGCGCTGTAACTACTGACGACGATGAATTGGCCGATGTAATTCGTACAATTGCCAATTACGGGTCGAAAGTAAAATATCAGAATCTTTATAAAGGACTAAACTCCCGCCTCGACGAAATACAGGCAGCCATACTTCGGGTAAAGCTTCCCCGTCTCGATTACGACAACCAGCGTCGTCACATGATTGCCCAATACTATCTTGATCATATCACAAATCCTGGTATCATTTTACCGCAAACCAGAAACGTAAAGGGTGAAATGCTAAATATGGCGCAACCTAACCAAGTCCTGAGCTCCTTGCCCCTTGCCCTGCGCCTTGATCATGTTTGGCACCTCTTCGTTATCCGTCACAAACGCCGTGACGATCTTCAAAAGTACCTTACAGAAAATGATGTTCAGACATTAATTCATTACCCAACTCCTCCTCACAGACAAGCAGCATACAAGGAGTTGAATACATTAAATTTCCCAATAACTGAGCAAATTCACAGAGAGGTTCTGAGCTTGCCAATAAGTCCTTTGCTTACAGATCTTGAAATTGAGGAAGTCGTTGGGAGTATAAACGACTTCTAAATGAAAAAAAAATTAAGATGGCAATAAAGCTACTTCATTATATATATCTGGTATTTAGACATCCATATGCTGTTATTAAGGCATTAATTTGCCGGGTTCGTTCATTCTTTTATTCCAGATATGTTGATCAAGGCAATGGTAAAATTATACTAACAGATCCATATTTAAGTGTAAAGATAAGAAAATCTGACGGAGCAAGAATTATACTGAATGGGGACTTAAGAATAATTCCGCACGTTGGAGGTACGTCGCCAGTCAGAATTTTTTTTGGACAAAATTCTACACTAAAAATAGATGGTGATTTAGTTATTGGTCAAGGTGTCAGATTACATATTAATGATAATGCTTATCTGTATTTTGGTGGAAAAAAGTTTGAATCTGATTCTGGAATTACAGCTGATACCTTAATACTGGTATTTAAGAAAGTAACTATTGGATATGACTTTATATGCGCATGGAATGTTTTTATAAGTGATTCTGACTGGCATCAGATTGGGAATAAAGATCATCATGCAGATGTCACAATAGGAGACCATGTATGGATAGCTAATAATTGCAGCATTCTAAAAGGGGCTAGTATTGGTAGTAACAGTATAGTTGCGAGCCATTCTAAAATCACAAAAAGAGAATACCCTGTAAATTCAATGCTAGCTGGAGCTCCGGCAAAGATCGTTGATTCTGATATTAAATGGAGTCGTGATTTACAATCTATCTGATGGGATAAGTGTAATCTTTTTATTTTGAATAAGGAGCAACAATCTTACCGTCAAATTTTTAAAGCCACATCCCTATTTGGAGGAGTCCAGGTCTTTAATATTGTTATATCCATTATCAGGACTAAATTGATAGCAGTTTTACTCGGGCCAGCAGGTATGGGTATTGCTGGACTGTTAACCTCAACAACAGGTTTAGTGAGCGGATTGACAAGTTTTGGTCTTGGTACCAGTGCTATACGTGATGTAGCAGCAGCAAATGAAGGAGGCAACCCAGACAGAATTTCTGTGGTGGTGATGGTATTCCGTAGACTTGTTTGGATTACGGGAATCTTAGGAGCCCTTGTTACTTTGATTCTGTCAACCTGGCTTAGTCAATTTACATTTGGCAACAGGAATTATACACTGCTATTTATTTGGCTCTCCGTCACTTTGATTTTTAACCAGTTAACCAATGGGCAGAATGTCTTGCTACAAGGAATGCGTAAACTGCAATACCTGGCAAAAGCCAATATGGCCGGATCTGTCACTGGTCTACTAGTGTCAGTTCCGATTTATTATTTCTGGCGGATTGATGGTATTGTCCCGTCAATAATACTGTCCTCCTTTTTCTCGCTTGTAATTGCCTGGTATTTTTCTTCTAAAATAAAAATTAGCAAAATTAAGGTTAGCCGTCAGGAGACTTTTCTTGAGGGTAAAGGAATGTTGAAGATGGGCTTTATGTTAAGCCTTAGCGGTTTGATAAGCACAGCTGCCTCATACATTGTCCGCGTGTTTATAAGTAACACTGGAGGCGTTGCAGATGTCGGTTTATATAGTGCCGGTTTTGCTATTATCTCAACATATGTTGGACTCGTTTTTACAGCAATGGGTACCGATTATTACCCCAGGCTTTCAGTTGTGGCCCATGATAATGTAGAAGCAAGGTTACTGATTAACCAGCAAGCCGAGGTTGCAATCCTGATTTTAGCGCCAATTCTGTCATTATTTCTGATTTTTATAAATTGGGTGGTAATTTTGTTGTACTCTACAAAGTTTACTCCTATAAACGAAATGATCCATTGGGCAGCTCTTGGGATGTATTTTAAAGCTGCAAGTTGGTCTATAGGCTTCATTTTTTTGGCAAAAGGTGCATCGAACACATTTTTTTGGAGTGAATTGGCTGCGAATAGTTATTTATTGCTTTTTAATATTTTAGGATACAAATATTTTGGATTGAATGGAATGGGCATTTCATTTTTGTTAAGCTACATTTTGGTGTACCTGCAGGTTTATTTAATTGCCAGCATTAAATATCAATTTTCTATCACCAAGGAGTTTCATAAAGTTTTTGTCCTTCAGTTAATCTTAGGGATCTTGTGTTTTATTATAATAAAATTCATTCCAACTCCTTGGTCTTATATTTGGGGAACGCCATTTATCTGTTTTTCCATCTGGTTCTCTTTTAGGGAGTTGGATAAGCGAATAGAATTGAGAAACATATTCTCAAGTTATTTTAAGAAATAGTGGATAAATTAATTGAGGAATATTCGGACTTGGAGAAAGTTATTAATTTTGATGCTCCTCTTGTTTCAATAATTGTAATTACCTATAATCAGAAGAAGTACATAAAACAGTAAACTACTCCCCATTCTTAGGACCACTATTTGACTTTTCTTAATTGATTAAAATTACTCTTATGATGATGTAAATATGTGTTTATTAACCGGAAATAACTCGTTGAATTATTCTGGTTATTA
>Ga0182027_10007882_pt1 | contig 15612 bp, 15 predicted proteins | sample 712E1DmetaG_FD_121300 | JGI IMG/M metagenome (GOLD analysis project Ga0182027, IMG submission 121300) | Permafrost microbial communities from Stordalen Mire, Sweden - 712E1D metaG (Illumina Assembly) | ecosystem: Environmental > Terrestrial > Soil > Wetlands > Permafrost | place: Sweden...
CAGGGTATTCACATTCCAAAAGCGTAAATTTTACTAAGTCGGTTTTGAAAAATCCAAAAGCACCTGAAGAAAAATATATATTAAGAGATCCATTGCTGATTGCCTTTGAATATACGAGTATATTGTTAGTTTTAGGACTATCACCTTCGATGGCTTTAAGAGCTAAATATTTTTGTCTAAATACGTCAATTATATCCTCAGATTCGGTTGATTGTACTTTATCGAAAGATAAATTTATTTTATACCAGTTCATTATTGAGTTCCTTTTAATCCGCACAGTGACGGTTTATAGTTTATTTATTACTACTTCTGTTCCATCAATTTATTGTATCGATCTTCATCTAGCTCAAGAAAGAAATAAACTCTATGATTCTTTATAGAACTCTTCATAATTTGAAATCCAATCCAAGCAACAATCCCACTGTTAAATTATGGGTGGCTTGACGATCTGTAGAATAAAAATGAACAGGCGCAGCTCCATAATAACTTACCATTATATCTTTCTTCTCTACATCATCAAAACCATAATCGACCCGCAACTTTGCCGATAAAACCAAATGCGAACTGAGGTTATAAGCGCTTCCAACTGCAAGGACTCCATTAATCGTAAAAGATTTGTATAGATCTATTGGATTTATATTACTATTAGGATAATCCAGGTCGTGATGATTCACTTCTTGAGCAACATCGACCAGAAAATTGAACTGCGGACCTGCCTGAAGTGTGAAAAAGAATTGTTTGGTATTGTCGGTAGTGAGTGAAATCATGATCGGAATCTTGATATAATTCAATTCAGCTTTTGCTACATACTCTCCTTCACTTTCCATATTGTTCAAATCTAATTGTCTTCTGACTACAGGGCTATATGTTGCAACATCAAAGGAGCCGCTGGTGAAATTTCCCTCAAATCGCTGTCCCTCTCTCGAGAACAATAGATCTATCGCAACGCCTAAATAATTATTGAAGTTAATAATGCCGCCTGCACCAAAAGAGAAGTATCCAAAATTACTAGTAAGATTCAGACTACTACCGGCATTATTATCATTCTTATTCAGTAACCATGTAAATTCAGGATTGTACCGCAAACCAAGTTCAACTGTTTGTGCTTGTGAAACTCCTAAAACAATAATTAACATTACCATAAAAGTTCGTATAAAAGTTCTCATTATTAATTGCTCCTATAATTAATTTTCAATCCGGTTCTCTATCTTATTGCCGATCACAATAATCTATTTCTGGTTTTAATCACCGCTGCCAAAGTATTTGCGAGACTTCCAATGGGACAGCAACATTCTCATAGTTCGGTATAACCCTCGCTGTATAGTCTAACGCAGAACGGGTCAAAGGTGCTAGAGCACTATATACATAACCACTGTCCGAGCTTGCCAGGTTACTAATGCATTTCATCTCCAGCCGAACCGGATTACTACCATTTAATCCATCGGCATAAAGTTCTACCCGAATCGCATTTGGTTCTATATCATTGAGATAGACTTCAACTTCAAATATGTAATACTGTTTATTGGTTTCAAACTTTACTTCTCCAAAACGCATAGCAGACCATTTTTGTTTGAGATTATTCTGCCAATTCACCAACTTTTTACCTATTACACCTTTATTAGAAGCACGCATGTTATATGATTCTGCTAAAGGAATATAATGCTGCTCGGTATATTCCCGAACAGTACGATTGGCTGAAAAGCGAGGCGTTAATATTGCCATGCTTTCACGAATACGCTCTACCCATGCTTTAGGAATTCCCTTCTCATCATGATTATAAAAATCAGGAATCAATTCATTTTCGAGCATGTTATAAAGTGCGTTTGCTTCGACAGCATCCCAGGCTGGATCATCGCCATGTTCCTGTCCGTCTCCCAGCGCCCATCCAACTTCCGGTGTATATGCTTCGGCCCACCATCCATCCAACTCCGACAAATTGACACCTCCATTAACAAGAACTTTCATACCGCTTGTTCCACTGGCTTCCCATGGACGCCTTGGAGTGTTAATCCAAACATCAACACCTTGCACCAGATGCTCGGTCAAATGCATATCATAGTCGCTAAGAAATACAGCATGCGGACGCACTTCAGGAAGTCGGATAAATTGTACCCATTCCCTGATCAAATTTTGCCCCGCCATATCCTCCGGATGTGCTTTACCGGCTATAATGAGCTGAACAGGTTGCTTAGCATTTGTCAAAATGCGAAGTAATCTCTGCGAATCATGTAATAATAAATTCGGTCTTTTGTAAGGCGCGAACCGACGGGCAAAACCAAGTGTTAATACGTTTGGATCAAATAAATGTTTTGTATCTTCAATTATCTCGATTGATGTGCCCGACTCAGCGAGTTGGCGGGATAATCGTTCACGGGCATATTCAATAAGAGACTTTCGGGCAACTGCGCGAAATTGCCAGAGCCTGTCATCGGAGATTTGACGAATGTTCTCATCCATTGTTTCCATTGTTCCCAGCCAACGATCTTTTCCGCAAGCTTCAGTCCAAAGTTCATCGGCTTCCTCAGAATCCCACGTTGGCATATGAACTCCATTTGTAACTGACCCAACTGGTATTTCATCTGTTGGCCAGCGTGAAAAAAGAGGTTCAAATAAGTGCCGGCTGACTTTTCCATGCAAACGGCTCACACCATTTACAGCTCCGCTACCCCTTATAGCAAGGTAAGCCATATTGAAATTCTCTGAAGAATCGTTAGGATTTTGCCGCCCGAGAGATAGAAAATCATTGATTGAAATACCGAGTCTTTTCTGGGCATACCATTTGAAATATTGTTCGATAAGGGAAGGAGAAAAAAGGTCAAATCCGGCTGCTACAGGAGTGTGTGTAGTAAATAAATTACCGGCCCGAGTAATAGCCATTGCAGTTTCAAAAGGCAAATCATTATCTTCCATAAAATCTCTTGCGCGCTCCAACACAGCTAATGCGGCATGCCCTTCATTCAGATGACAAACTTCAGGTTTGATACCAAGCGCGCGAAGCATTCGCCATCCTCCAATCCCTAGCAACATTTCTTGCTTAAGTCGCAACTCTGACCCGCCTCCATAAAGTTCGCTTGTAATTCCTCTATGCGCAGGAAAGTTGGCTGCATCATTACTGTCCAGCAAGTAAAGTTTAATTCTGCCTACCTGAACTTGCCATACACGCAGCCAAACTGAATAACCCGGTAATATAACTTCCAGACGCAGCCATTCCCCGTTTGGTTTTCTCACAGGAGTAATAGGTAATTGGCCGGGGTCGTTATATGGAAACAGGGCTTGTTGCTTTCCATTCTTATCAATCACCTGACGAAAATAACCTTGCTGGTATAGGAGACCCACTCCGACTACCGGTACGCCTAAATCACTGGCAGCTTTAAGTTGATCACCGGCTACATTACCAAGTCCGCCGGAATAAATTGGCAGTGCTTCACTCAGCATAAATTCCATACTGAAATAAGCGACAGATGTTAAATAAGTTTCTGAATGATTTATTTGAAACCATGCAGGCGATTCGGCAATTTTACTATTGGATTTCAAAAGTTCATCTAGTTGTGTTCGGAATGCAATATCAGATAACACATTTTCGAGTTTGTCACGTGAGACAGTCTGAAGAACTACCCATGGATTTTGAGTCAGATCCCATAATTCAGGGTCAAGCTTCCTCCATATTTCGTCTGCGTAATGACACCATGACCAGCGCATATCAAGAGCAAGTTTCGCGAGAGAATCGAAACCATCGATTTCTGTTGGTAAAAAAGAAAACAGATTGCTCACATGTGTGTGTTTGTCCATGGTTTTTCCTTAATAATTATCTTTGATAAACTTTCAGGCTATCTGAGTTTGAATAAGCATCTATGATTTAGCTTTCATCCGCTTAAGGATATCATATGCAGCAATTGTTGTCGATTCCTGAGCAGTGTTTGATTCTAAAGCCTTAGTTAAAGCTTTGAGTAAATCATTGAATCCAGCCTCTCTTTGATTAAGAAAAACATGATGAGCTCCATGACGCAATAAAACAGAGTCCTCTCCGCTTTTAACCAACACAGTTAATAATTTTAGCCAGGCAGCCTTTTTAAACTTTCTCAATCCTTCGGCAGCCAGCCAATTTACATCGATGTCGCTATCCTCAAGCGCTTTCACTAAAGATGTTATTGATTTAGTATCGCCGATCTCACCAAGTGTTTTCGCCGCTTCCCAGCGAACATGATTTATCTTTGATTTCTGTAATGCACGGTTAAGAGAAGAAACAGCAGGTTTGCCCAGAGCCACCAATGATTTTCTTGCTTTCTGGCGAATAGCACTATTCTTACTTGCAAGTAAGTCAATTAAAGATTCAATGTTAGTACCTGTCATTTTTTTTTCTTTCATTGTGTTATCTCCGAATAAATTTGCATGTAAGACTACGTTCAAAAAAGCATTATTCACAAGACACCGAATTACTTCTGTATCCGGTCAGCCCATGGCTATCAGCCTCGCCTCAATAGATTTTCTCTATTACTTTTTCTAATTACTCCGAGGACTTTTTTGTTAAGACTTCCATCAACTTATCAAATGGCACATTGAATTTATTGACACCTTCATCTTCAAGCTGTTGAGTTATATGATCAATAGTTATACCTAATTCCGGCAATCGTTCCAATACCCGGCGGGCTTCGTCAACATCCTGTTCGAGGCGTGATTTCGGATCGCCGTGATCACGGTAAGCGTTTATAACTTCCGGCGGAACTGTGCTTACTGTCTCCGGACCGATTAACGGTTCAATATATTTTATATCGCTATAGTTAGGATTTTTAGTACTGGTACTGGCCCAGAGAAGTCGCTGTTTAAGAGAACCCTTATCTGCTAGTTTTTTATATCTGTCACTATTAAAAATTTCCTTATAGCTTTGATAAGCCTCTTTCGCGCTTGCTATTGCAACTTGTCCGAGTGCCTTTTTCGCAATTTCTGTTTTCTCTCCTACGGGTTCTATGAATTTCTGCAGCAGCGGGTCCAATAAGGTATCAATGCGGCTTAAAAAGAAGCTTGCCACCGACGCTATATTTTTAACAGGATTTCCCTGTTCAGCGCGGGCTTCGAGACCTGAAATATAGGCTTCTGCAACCTGTCGGTAACGTGGTAATCCAAAGAGCAAAGTCACATTGACATTGATTCCCTCGCTTATAAGCTGCCGAATTGCAGGCAAACCGTTCTCTGTTGCAGGAACTTTAATTAAAACATTAGGTCTGTTGAGAGCAACCCACAAACGGCGGGCTTCTTCAATTGTACCTTTTGTATCGTGCGCCAGATGAGGGTTAACCTCAAGACTAACATATCCATCTTTTCCTTCACTCTTTTCATAGACGGTTTTGAACTCATCTGCAGCGTTCTGTACATCTTTTTGACTGAGAGCTTCATAGATTGTTTTAACATCTTTCTTTTCGAGAGCCATTTGACGAATGTCCTGATCGTAAATATTGCTTTCGGCTATAGCCTTTTCAAAGATGGATGGGTTCGAGGTTATCCCTCTTAGTCCATCTTTTTCAATTAAACGTTTGAGTTCACCGCTTGTAATCAAATCACGCCGGATGTAGTCGAGCCAAATTGATTGCCCGAACATTTGCAATTTTTTCAATGGATTGTCTTTCATTATTATGCTTCCTTATTTTTATGCGCCGCAACTTACATAAAGCGGACTTATTATATCGGTAGTTTTCATTTACTTTGATTGGTTGGTATAATAAAAAGCGGTACGGAAGTATGATGTAAAACTTTTTCCGTAACACTACCCATTACAATATTTTCCAACCATTTTTGGCTGTGAGAACCCATAACAATGATATCAGCACGCAAGTTCCCGGCAGTCTTTAATATAGATTCTGCACAATCACCTTCTATTACAATGGTTTCAATGGTTTTGTCGCCGAGATGGTTTTTTGATTTTTCAAGAAACTGTTGAGACGCTTTCTTTAATTCTTCAATAACATTTAATTGCGAAGGATCCATATTTAAGAAACCGGTAAATCCCATTATAGGGGAATAATTTACGGAGGAATAATAAGCCGGGTCCGATATTACATGAAGCAATAATATTTCAGAATTCATAGCGCTGGCAATTGCGAAACCGTATTCGGCAACTTTTTGCGCGGTGGGGTTATAATCCAGAGCAATCAGTACTCTTTTCATTTTAATCGTTTTCATTAAACCTACCTTTATTTTATTATTATCTTAATCATTAGCGGCTATCAACATACATGTTATAAAAAAAGTTTACCCGATTTCGCGAATCTTTTTTTATAATGAGAACTAATCTTTATCCAGACAAATAATCTCTTTAATACCGAAATATAATATGAAGGTTTACAGAATTGTTCAATCGTACAAAAGGATGAAAAAGGGACTACATCTTTGTGAAAGGATATGGGATTATTCCCTTATTAATGAACTAGTATCAATTGCAGTTTTGTTAAAGTTGGAAAAATGAGCGTGTTTTGCATTGTGTATATTCGAAACTTCATCGGATTTGAAATAACGATTTTAACATAAAAATAACAACCGTGATTATTGCAAATCACTTGTACTTCACAAACTTTCACGGCGCAACATAATTCATAGCTTGTTACTCTTCTCTTAGTTTTATAAATTACTGCCGGTTCTTATAAAGTTTACGGCGTCCATATTGGACTCAATAGGGAAACCGGTGATCCTTCTTAAAAAGGAAATTCCGGTACTGCCCCGCAACTGTAAAAGACGCAATTAATTCGTTTAACATTTGCCACTGAACAATCAATGAGGAATTTATAATCTTCATTTATTTCGGGAAGGCGTTAAACGATGTCTTAAGTCAGGAGACCTGCCGTAAATATCACCTAATAATTAATCAACCTCGCGGGTAGGGCTTTGATTTACAAGACAACAAATCAAAATTCATTTCTGTCTGTTTACTACAGGCAAATTTCACTAACCCACGAAGTTACATCTTTCCAATTTTATTCTAAGAGGAGTAACTTCAATGAAATATTTCTATCAGTTCGCCACGGTTTTTCTATTATTCCAGTTGATTACAATAGCACAGAAAGATTCGGTTAAAACTAATCTATCTGAAATTGTAGTCACTGCTACCAAAACAGAAACACCTTATTATGAATTAGGCAGTTCGGTTACAATTTTTAATTCAGACGAGATTTCAAAAAAACAATTGACGACCGTTGTAGATGTTCTGCGTGAAGCGCCGGGATTAAGTGTAATACAGCAGGGCGGTCCGGGAAAACTTACAAATGTATTTATGCGGGGTTCTAATCCATATCATACACTCGTTATATGTGACGGAGTTGTAATGAATGACGCATCATCAACAGATAATGCATTTGATTTTTCCAGGCTTAATACTAACGATATTGAGAAAATTGAAATTGTGCGCGGACCGCAAAGTACATTGTACGGCTCGGATGCAATCGCCGGAGTTATAAATATTATAACCAAACACGGATCAGGCAGTCCGCAATATTCATTTTCAGGAGAAAGCGGATCGAATAATTATTACAGAGGGAATCTTTCTGCGCTTGGCAAACTTGAAAAAATTAATTACTCATTTCAGTTAAGCAGAAGTACGACCGGCGGCGTATCAGCAGCAGATTCAAGATACGGCAATAATGAAAAAGACAGTTATTCAAATACATCGTTCACATCCAATCTGGGTTATGATTTTTCTCCCGATGCAAAATTGAGTCTTATTTATAAATATACAAAAGCGAATTCCGGTTTGGACCAGGATGGAAAATATGGAGATGATCCTAATTATACTTATCACGCAGAAGATCAGTTATTTACGGGTAAATTTGATTACTCAATATTTGACGGAATATGGCAGGCACAATTTAGTGCTTCTTATAATAAGAGCTTGAATCATTCGCTTGATCTTCCCGATGCGGTCAGACCGAATACTTCTGCCAACGGCTATTACAAATTTCAAAGAATGAAATACGATTGGCAAAATAATCTGCGGTTAATAAAAGATAACACGATAACATTGGGCATTGAAACTCAGAGTGATACTGCAAGTTCAAGTTATTTGTCAACAAGCGATTATGGACCATATAATTCAATATTTCCTGTAAAATCAATAAGAACAACCAGCGCTTATATTCAGGATCAGATAAGCCTTGGTAATTCTTTATTTGCGACTGCAGGAATACGTTATGACAAGAACCAAATGTTCGGCGGAGTAACAACTTATAGAATTGCTCCGGCTTATTTAATCAGTTCAATAAACACAAAAATTAAGATGTCCTACGGAACAGGTTTTAAAGCTCCGTCTCTATTCTATTTATATGCTCCTATATTTGGCAATCCGAACCTTAAGCCTGAAACCAGTAAAGGCTGGGATGCCGGTTTTGAACAATATTTTGATTATGGGAATATCGTAATCGGTGCGACTTATTTCAATCTTAAATTCGAGGATATGTTCGGTTATGATTCAAACTATAAGGAAGTAAATATAGCGAAGGCTTCTTCTTACGGATTGGAATTAACTGCGTCATTATTAAATATTCGTAATTTTTCTTTAAATACTTCATATACATACACAAAAACAAATGACGATTATAATAACGGATCGGGCGATTATAACAAACCTTTGCTTCGCAGACCTGAAAATCAAATATCGTTCAACTTGAATTACCGTTTCAGTGAACAATTTAATACAAACTTTCAGCTGAATTACGTTGGTAAAAGATGGGATAAAGACTTTACCGATGAGTATAATCCGGTAAGAGTTGAATTACCCGATTACATGTTAATCAACCTTGCGGCATCATATAAATTGTTCAGTTTTATAGAATTAACTGCAAGAATAGAAAATTTGCTTGATAAGAAATATGAAGAGATTCTTTACTATGGAACACTTGGAAGAGCATTTTACGCAGGGATTAATTTTACTTTGTAATTCCATAATAAAAATGTGATCACTCAGGATCGCCTTTTTTTATTTTCAAACTTGATCGCCTGTTAGGTATTGTTATTATTTCCCAAAGTAAAGTTATACCCACATTTCAATTATAGAATTATGATTGCGAGAGAATATTAATTAGTTTATCGCAGCCGCCGTTTTTTATAAATTCCGTATGATCATTTATTGTATTGAAACGCTTCCCGCATATTTTATAGCATTCCATTTTATAATCGGTCATATCAAAGAATGCTGTTTTTATTTTTTCTAAATGAAGATTGGAAAAAGTGTATTTATAGTCTTGTTGTCTAACCCTCGATAGTGTATTCATCCAAATTGCGGCACTTAATGCCCCGCAAGCATTACCGCTAAGACCAAATCCTCCTGCAAATCCAGCTACCATAACCATTTCTTCATTACTGCCCCCCATTTTTTTTACCACTTCGGAAGAGCAGCTTAATGGAAATTGTGGTAAATCTGCAGGCAGAATAGATAAACCCTCTTTTGCCGATTGGATTGCTTCCGGCGCCCAATTATCAGCGAGATTAAAACATGTAATAGGTTTACCTGTGATTAAATATTTCGCTAAACCAAAATTGCTTGTAAAATCGCAACTTGTTATAATCGAACAGTTGGCACTTTTAGTCCTGTTTACAAATGATTCTAAAACATTTTGAGTTGCCATAATAGTATGAGCAACAGCTTTTCCCTGGTCTTCGTGTCTGCGAAAGGATTCAGCTCCAACAGCCAATGCTGATCCCCAAAGCATTCCACACTGATATCCTTCCTGAGCAATTCCGCCGGCAAGCGGATCTGAGGCACACTCCTCATTTTCTTTTAAATAACCGAATTCACGGTTTAAGAGGAAGAAGAATGTATGAGAGCAGGCACCTTTTTTCAAAAACACCTTTTTGGTGTCGCTTTTTTTAGCTTTCATAAATATTCCAGATAGTTTTAATCTTTATACGAGCATCTTTAAAATATAGCTTTTATTACAATCTGACCGATAAGCAGATCCGGAAAAATCAATATCAAAGAAAGATTTATTATTTTAGGGATTACAAACAAATTAAGACTCCTGGTTATTGTCCATACTTATAAAGAGAATGATGATACTATTAGAAATACTACAAACTTCCTTTCGAACACTGCTCGACAGCATTCTTTATTAAAATCCATGTTAAACGCGAATCATCAGCCTCCGGATGAGCTCCTGTCAAAAAAACTTTTCCTGAATTATATTTAAATGATAATAGTATTTTCTTATTTCCAATTATTGTCCTGCCTAATGTAGCAATGTTTAAACTATCATTAAAAAGAAACATAGGTCCATGATCGTAATAAGGTCTTATTACATCAGGAAGATCGGAAACAATTGGATCACCTGTTTTTATGATTGCAATTTCACATTTACTATCGACGTAGGTAGGTGCAAAATCCTCGATAGGTCCATCAGCAGTTCCATGAAAAAAATTTAATCCGTACAAAACAGAATATTTTCGCGGTTCATTTGCCCAGCCTCTCCAGACAATTTGATAAGCTGCAAAATAAGCTCCGCCGCATATTCCGATATATCCTCCGCCCTGACTAATATAATTTTTGATCTTCGACATCCCTTCGTTTGAAAGGTTAGAATTGTATACCCACATATCTCCACCCGGCATTAACAGCAAGCTATAATGGTTTAGTGCGCCATTCATAATAGAATCTCTATTTATAGCTGTATAATTGCAATGCATCTCACTCAGCATATTAATAGTATTAGTTTTGCAATTGTCAAAGACCCCCTTATCGAGATAGACACATATTTTAATATTTGATGATTCATTTTTATTAAACTTATAATTTAGTAAGGTATTATCAGGAGCTGTTCCATCTTTCTTACACCCACTGAGTAATAAAAGAAATAACAATAAAATTCTTATTCTCTGATTTTTCATGACTATTCTCTCTTAATATTAATTTTAATAGATGATTGAATAAAAAAATGAGTTGTTATTTTCTATTAATATTACAGGTGAACTGCGAAATACCCTACTTACAAAGAAACTATTGGCTTTAATCCGCCTGCCTTGCTCGCCTCGCTACTTGAAGCGCATAAAATAAGTATGTTGACGGTAGTGCTTTATAAGATGTGGTTATTCTTTAATTTCTGAAATCAATTTTGCACCGCAGCGGTAACATACGGCCAATTGTTTTTCTCTTCTGTAATTTCTGAATTTGGCTGCTTCAGGACTATCCCAGATTTCTTTTATTGATGAATTACTTACGTTTCCAAAAGAATAATCCGGAAAATCAACACAGAAATCAGCATCGCCATTCGGCTGAATATCTATCAGGTTCTCAATGTTTTCACATTTCTGTGATCCGACAGGTGTAAATGAATCATTAAACCATAATTTGTATTCGTCGTCGGATAACGGCATATAAGGGAAATCAACAATTCCATTTAGACCATCTAAATATTTTCTATGTTCTTCCTTGAATATATCGAAATCAATTCCGGAATCATCATGATGAAATCCTTTCCATGAATAGGCTGCACATTTAAAATTCTTTTCAAGTTCTTCTTCATATACTTTGCCAACAGCATTAGAGACAAAATAATATGGTACTATATTAAGTGAATTCAATCCCATAGCCCGGACAACATCAGGCATTTCTCCCAAAGCTTTATATGAATCTTTGCTTATAGTAAAGCAAATGCTTTTACTTATTTTTTTGTTAGTAGCTTTTTCAATACTATTTAATAAAGCGATGTTCTCTTTTGTTTTATTAAAACTTCCTTTTACACCTCTAACATTATCATGAATTTCTTCCGTCCCGTCAACGGAAAATGTGATATGCATATTGCCGATTCGAACAAGATCGGCGGCGAATTTATTCAGTATTGTTCCATTAGTATCGATAGAGACAAATATACCTTTGCTGTTGATATATTCAATTAGTTCAATTATTCCGGGATAAAGAAACGGTTCGCCGCCTCTTATCAGAATGAATCTGATTTTGTATTGAGAAATTTCATCTACCAGTTTCTTCCAATCACTTAATTCCAGTTGTAAACCGGAAGGTATCGCCTTATTTTTTATGTATCCTTCTTCACTCCACTGACCGCACATCTTGCATCTTAGATTGCAGGAATTGGTAATTGTAAATGAAATGAATTGAGGGAAATGCATGTTTGCGCTCCATAGATTTATTGTAAAGCATTTTAGAAATTTATTTATAACATTAATACTAAGATTTTATACTTTTTTTCCAATCTCTGCGCCATAAAACTTTTTTTAATCTCTCATAAACATTAAATACAATCGGACATATTGAATAATATTCAATAACTCCCATTAATCGAAATATAAATTTATCTTTAGTTAAATGCGGATAGGATTCGCAATCTTCAGGGCGATTAGCATAATTATTACATTTGTTATCTATTAAAAACGGACAAGGCATTGAATTAAAGTTGTATTTATCTTTTTCATCATTAGAAATAATCAAATAAGCAGATTTAAATTCTTTTATACTCATATTCAGGTTTGATGTAAACTTAGCAATGTCTTTTTCATCTAAAACCGGGTAATTAACTTTGCAGCAGTTTGCACATTTTGTACAATCAATTTGTGAGGTTACTTCATCATTTATTTTATGAACTATTTTATCCAGTTCATTACTTCTTATATCCAAGTTCTTTAAATAAGAACGGAATTTCCAATTCTCTTTTTCTTTCTGTTTCCCCACTAAATTAATAGTTTCCAGATTAGTTTCTATTTTCATATTTGGCTACTTTTTATCAGTATAATGCCCTTGTGTTTAAGCGGACATCAAAAGGTTTCTGCTACTAATAAATTGTTTTATTGATTATATATTCACTTACTCAAATGCCAATAAATTATAGAAAATTTATTTAGCAGAACTACTTTACAAGGCGACAATACATAAAAAATCAAAACCAATAATTTCACAAATGCCAAACCTACTTACCGCAGTCAAGTGTTAAAACGGCGTCCGCTTGATTGGCCGGTTATATGCGTTTTTTAGTTTTTACTTTTAAATATTTCTTCTTTCTTTAATAATTGGTGCCCTTCAAATACAGTAAGAATATTTATAGAGCTTTTCTTAACCAAGTAAACAATTCGATAATTTTTATGTAACAACTCGCGGATATTCTCCATTGATAATTCAGGTACAATTCTACCTTTTTTCGGATTATCAATTAATGTTTCAGCAAGTGATATTAACTTGTCAATAAACTCAAATGCAACAATTGGATTATCTCTTGAAATGTATTCTTCAATATCTTGCAATCGAAGTAAGGCTTCTTTTGTCCAGAATATTTTCATCTTTCTTTTCCGGATCTTGTTTTTTGCAGTTCACTTCGAAGTTGTGAAGTGGATAACACTTCTCCTTTTTCGGAATCTGATAAACCACGTGAAATTGAATCAATGAAGAGTTTATTTTGTCTCAATTCATCAAATTCTGATGGAGAGATTAATACTCCGGCTGGTTTACCATTTTGAGTAATAATCAAAGAATTACGCTTGTTCTGAACTTCTTTTAAGTATTTTGCCAACCCGGATTTGAATTGGCCAACTGGAATTATGTCATTTGAGACTATGATATTTTTCATTTTTGTATCCTTATATTGTCTTTATTCCGGACTAAATATAAGCCCATATTACGACAACATCAAGACTATTTTTAGAACATATAACGGAGCCGCTAACCCGTGGCTTCTAACAAGAATGCCGAATAGTTGCAACCAACTTTAGGTCTAGTTTGGAAGCAATCTGCAATGGAATTTTTGTTAACCCATTTTCTTTTACCGGTTCTAATAATACATTGGTATGAATTTGAGACTTTTTTCATTCCAGGATGTTATTGGCACTACTTGAATCACTGGAATTATTTGATTATAAACAACATTAGTAACAACAATACAGGGTCTGATTTTTCCGGTTTCAGAACTTTTACAGGATTTAGATCTATGTCTATAACCATACCTCTTTTAATTGGTTTCATTTGGGCCAATCCTCAATTGCAGAGTTTGTTAAACCCCTTAATTCTGTATCTTCCTTATAAATTTCCGCGTAAAGTTTAGCCGATTTTGTTAAGTTTTGTCTTTCCGCCAATTTAATAAACTCTTCCATAGCAGACCGTACTAATGAACTTTTATCTTTGAACCCAAGTTCTTTAAATCTGTTCAGGATTTCTATTTGACTCTCATCAAAACTTATTTTCGCTTGTTGCATCTTAACCTCAATTAGTTCCTTAATTAACTCTTACTTATAGTCCCAACATAGGAACCTCACGAATGATTTTCAAGTATTGGCTTCTGAACCGTTAATTTCATTGCCATCTACACACATCGCAATTTTCGAGGCTAAATTGGTTTTAGGAAGTACGGTCTTCCTTTCAGCCTGCATAATTCCCTGTGTACGCTTCAAGTATTTTGTTCGTTCATTTTTTTTCAATGAACTCCGTGATACCTTCAACACCCGGTATAGGTGGATTGCTAATCCTTGCCCAACTTAGAATTTCACTATAAAGAAACATCAAGCTTTGCTTGAGGCACTAACGGAATTATTTTTAAGTTGCCGCCCAAAACTGCAATGCAGCTTTTATAACTAATGCAAAAAATTAGTTATTAATTCATTGTGTTAACTACTTCAAAGAGCAATTAATTTTTGCAACAAAACTTTTTTATTACACAAATGCCGATACCTTTAAAGCGGACGGTTTGAAGAAAAGGTTATATTTGCTGCAGTATTTCCGCAAAGGTTACTCCATCTACTCCTGGACTGCCACCATTGGCTTTTACTCTTTTATATGCTTCCCTTAGAAAATGTGGTAAACGTATTTTATCGTATAGTACATAAAAACGAAAGTCAGGTCTCGCTTGGCTTTTTGATATAGATTTCTCTGAAAGTCTCGTACTCTTTCCTCATCGCTCATATGCGATTTTTTTCTCTTTTGTAGAATGTTATTCAATCAGAAAATACTCCTTTTTTTGAAATCATTATCTGAAGTAATGTCCCTTCGCTATGATAAAGTTTTGTTGTCTTTACCGTTTATCACTACCATGGACATCTCCGACTTCTCATATGTCTGATTCTCATTTCGGAAAACCCCTTATAGATTATCATTGTGTTTGTCATACCCACCAAATGAGATCTCCCTTGTTCACTTATATTCCCTTTGCAAGCACGCCATCGGTGTAAACTCCGACAGTCTGGCAACTAAACCGATGTTTAAAGATCTAACAATTGGGATAGATGACAATATAAGGGGGGACGGTTTCTGGAGTGGGTGTTCACTATAAATATTTCAACCCTAACGGGGTTCAAAAAACAAATGTCGAAGGCATGAAATATATGACAATAGAAGTGTTTGATAAAGGCATTGCCTTTTCAATGACATTTCATATAAGTAGATGTTTTTCGCGCCTATAAAATAATTGCGTTAAAAAATTTAATTACGTTGAGCGTTAAACAACAAAATATGTTTGAGCCCGCTTCGCCTCACTGATTAAGTGAGACGAACGAGGCGAGCCAGCCTTGCCGGCTAGGCAGGTTTATTTTGTCGTAGCGAAACGTATTAAATTTTAGCAATTATTTTATCAGCGCTGTTTCTTTTGGTTCTTTTTCCCGCAAGCGGGATTAAAACTTACGTTAAGTGGTACATCCCGCTTGCGG
>Ga0182027_10007883_pt1 | contig 15612 bp, 15 predicted proteins | sample 712E1DmetaG_FD_121300 | JGI IMG/M metagenome (GOLD analysis project Ga0182027, IMG submission 121300) | Permafrost microbial communities from Stordalen Mire, Sweden - 712E1D metaG (Illumina Assembly) | ecosystem: Environmental > Terrestrial > Soil > Wetlands > Permafrost | place: Sweden...
AAAGTTAAGCCGTAGAACTTCGCTTTCAAACAAAAGCAACTTCCTTAAGGACTTCTCAAATTCATAAAAAAACACCTTAGCAGGTGTTCTTAATGATTTATAGAAGCTAGAAATTTAATTTCTATTTCGTAGAAATGCGGGAATGTCCCACGAGTCTTCCTCTTCAACGGGTGCCTCAGATGGAACTGGCGGCTCTGGCTCATTAACTTTTGGTTGACTTGTCGTTTGACTTTGTTCCATAACTCTATTTATCGTTGGTGTCATAAATTCTTTTAAGGTTTGCCTCGTTGAATCAAATCCGGTGGCAATAACTGTAATTCTCATTTGATCGTGCATTGATTCATCGATGGTTGCTCCAAAAATTATGTTTGCATCCGGATCGGCTTCTGCAGCAATAATTTTAGCCGCTTCATCTACTTCGCTCATAGTTAAATCCGGTCCTCCAATAATGTTGAATAATACTCCTCTTGCTCCACTCATGGAAATTTCAAGTAAAGGTGATGCCACCGCCACGCGGGCCGCAGTTTGGGCTCTGTTTTCTCCGACTCCGGTTCCAATTCCCATTAAAGCCGAACCGGCATTCTGCATAATTGTTTTAACGTCTGCAAAATCAACATTAATAAGCCCCGGAAGTGTAATTAAATCCGAAATTCCCTGAACACCTTGGGTTAAAACTGAATCGGCAACTTTAAAGGCTTCCAAGAGAGATAATTTCTTATCTACAACATCTAAAATTCTCTGATTTGGAATAACAATCAAAGTGTCAACTTTATCTTTTAACTCTTCTATTCCATCTTCTGCCGCTACCATTCTTCTGGTCCCCTCAAATGCGAACGGCTTAGTAACAACCGCTACCGTTAAAGCCCCCACTTCTTTAGCTGCCTTAGCAATAATCGAGGTGGCACCGGTTCCTGTTCCGCCGCCCATGCCGGCTGTTAAAAATAACATGTCTGTTCCATCTAACATTTCTTTAATTTTTTCGTAGGATTCTTCCGCTGCTTGCTTGCCGATTTCCGGATTTCCGCCCGATCCCAATCCCTTAGTTAAATCTTCGCCGATTTGCAGTTTTGTAGCCGCTTGGTTTAGAAGAAGAGATTGAGCATCTGTATTTACCGAAATAAAATCAACGCCCTGAATATTGCTCTGAGTAATCATTGAATTAAGAGCATTTGATCCTCCACCGCCGACCCCCATCACTCTTATCTTGGCAAAATTAGTTGTTTGTGGTTTTATTAACATAGTTTGAATTTATAGGGGCATACTAGCAAATACAAATTGATTTTGCAAGTCGTACGCCTAAGGCAGAAGAAATTTATTATAAATTAAGGCAAAAATGATTTGGCAAACGCGATGAATTTCGAAAACAATTTACCATTAAATTTAAAATTACCCATTTTAGGCATTGAAAATCCAAAAGGAAGCGATGACTGTGCGTCAATCGTCCGACCATAATTTAAAAGACCAATTACGGTTGAAAAGGATGGCTCTCCGATTTCATCAATAATTCCTTTTACATTTGTAGCAACGGCAATTCTAACCGGCATAGCCAACATTCTTTTTGCCGCATCCGTAACTCCAACTGTTCGGGCTCCTCCACCGGTAATAACAATTCCCGACGGTGTTTGTCCGGCAAAACCGCTTTTTTTAATTTCCTTTGCAATTTCCGTAAATAATTCATTAAGTCTTGGCCTAATTATTCCGTCAATCAAGGTTTTTTTAGAAACTTTTTTAAGATCCTCAGCAAGTCCTAAAGACGAAAGATCTATTTCATCTCCTATTTTTTCTTGTTTTTCTTCTATTCCATCTTCTGAAATTCTAATCGGTTTTTTTACTAAATTTGAAAGGAATAATTTTATTTTTTCCGCCGATTCCAAGGAAATCCTAAGCCCAATCGCAAGATCATTGGTAATATGTCTTGCTCCGATGGGTAGAACCGATGAGTAAGCCACAGATCCATCTACGTATACTGAAATATCTGTCGTTCCCGCACCAATATCAACCAAAACTACTCCTAATTCTTTTTCGGTGTCAGATAAAACCGCTAGCGAACTGGCATACCCAGAAGATACAACCGCATCCAAATCTACTCCTACTTCCGAAAAGGCTTTTTCCATATTTCGAATCGACGTACTGTAAGCAGAAATTATGTGCGTATCGACTTCCAATCTTACCCCTGTCATTCCAATTGGATCCTTAATGCCCTCTTGACCGTCAACAATATAGCTTCTCGGCAAAACATGAATTATTTCCCGGCTGGATGGGAGAGAGACAGCACGCGCCGCATCAATTACCCTGGCTAGATCGTTCTCTGTAATTTCTCCTTCGGGATGAGCTACAGCAACCACTCCTCTTGAGTTTTGTGATTCAATATGATTTCCACCAATCGAGGCAATAACGTGAGTAGCTGAATAGCCTGCCATTCTCTCGGCCGCTTCCAAGGAATTATTAATAGAAAGCACGGCTTCATCAATATCCACTATTTGACCTTTCTTAATTCCCGTTGCGGCTACTTCAGAAACTCCCAATACATTAATATCTTCATTGATTTTTGCAATAAGAGTAACAATTTTTGAGGATCCTATATCTATTCCTACAACTATTTTTCCTTCACTCATAATTTTTAAAATGAAACAACAGGATTAAGAAACCTAAAATCTAATTTTTTTAGTTTCTTTCCTTCTATTGTAAGCCTAGAAAGGATAAGTTGTAAAGAGGTTAATTGGCTCCCGATGTCTTTTTTTGAGGATAAAATTACCTCTCCTCCATCTCTTAGATTGACCGTGAATGATCCATCAGAACCAATCTCGATTGAATCATAAAAAAGTTTATCTTTTTCAAGTAAGCTTTCTAATGGAAGTAGCTTAGACTTACTCTCTTTTGCAATCGGACTAAGATAGGTGGCTTTCCCAAAAGAAAAATTTATTAGTAATAATTCAAATCCAATTATAAAAATAGATAAAAAAAATAGTACGATAACAAATACTTTTAATCTATATTTTGATTTTTCTTTCTTAAGCTTTCTTCGAGACATTTTTTAATACTTCCACAATTTTTTCAGCAGCATTTTCAGAAACAAGTGTTTCTTTAATTTTGTAATTTTTGATTTTTTTAAGCATCAATTCAATTTCGGAAATAAATTGCTCAGGCGTTAACGAATGTTGCTCTTTATATTCGCCCAAGCCTAAACTTTTAATAAATTTCGCGTTATTTAGTTGTTCATTATTTTGCCCAACAGGAATGGGAATTAAAAACGCCGGTTTATTTAAATAGATTAATTCCGTGACTGTATTTATTCCCGATCTGCCTATAACCAAATCCGCATTATTAATCACTGAAGCCATTTCCTTAGTATTTAAAAATTTATGACATTTGTAATTTTTATTTTTGACTTTCTCGAGTCTTTCAAAATCCCTGTATATTTCTGACCAACCTGTTTGGTGAATAATAGAATATTTATGTAAAATTTTGTCTAAAGAATTTTCGATTAATAAATTTATTGCATGAGCACCGGCTCCTCCACCGGTTACAAAAATTAATGGAATCGGATTTTCAGTTGATTTTATTTTTTTAGCATTAACTATTTCCTCTCTTAGTGGATTTCCTGTTAAAACGATTTTTCCTTTTGGAAAAAATTCTTTGGAACTTTTCCACGATATGCAAACTTTTTTAGCAATTTTTGCAACTAATTTATTGGCTGCTCCACCCTCTAAGGTTTGCTCGTGCACAACAATTGGAATATTTAAAATTTTTGCCGCAAGTGCTACCGGTAAAAACATATAACTGCCAAATCCCAAAACAACATCGGGCTTAATCTTTTTAAGAATTTTCAAAGCCTGAACGAAACCAAGTGGGGTTTTTGCAAGAGATGGAATCGTGTGTTTAGAAAATTTTCTTTGCAATCTTCCCGTATTCAATACAAAAAACGGAATGTCTAATTTTTCTAATTCCTGATATTCAGCCGATATTGCCTTGTCTCCTTCAAAAGCATGCTTTCTGCCAATATAAAAAACTTCCTGATCTTTAAGTTGCTCTATAACCGCCAGTGCCGGCGATAAATGACCGCCTACTATAACTATTCTCATATCTTCTTTTGCTTTCCTATATTTATTAGTATACCAATTGCACACAAGTTTATTATAAGCGCCGATCCTCCGTAGGAAATAAAAGGCAGAGGAATTCCGGTCAAAGGCAGAAGCGCGGTTTGTGCTGCTAAATTAATAAAAATCTGCGCTGCCAAAAAGGTTGTTATCCCTCCTGCCAAAAGTCTGCCAAAAGCATCTTTTGAATTAATGGCAATATAAAAACCTCTCCAAATAACGACCAAGAACACTCCAATTATAAAACAGGCTCCTAAAAAGCCCAATTCTTCCGCAATTATTGCAAAAATCGAATCCGTGGCATTTTCCGGAAGGTAAGCATACTTTTGTAATGAATTTCCAAGTCCCACTCCCATTAGTCCTCCCGATCCCAAAGCGATTAAAATTTGCCTGACATGATATGAAGTTGAATTTATATTTTCATTAACATTTAAAAAAGTTGCTAGCCTTGCCGCTCTATATGGTTCAAGTTTTGCAAAGATAAAACCCAAAAAGGCAATTATTGGCGTCATGATTACAAAATATTTTAACTTTGCCCCGGACAGAAAATATAAAGCAATTCCTTCAGCTAGGATAATAGCTGCAGTTCCCATATCGGGTTCAAGAATTACTAGTGCCAATACGGAGAATAGAAGCATTAAGAAAGACCAGACTCTCCCTTTCTCCTTACTGGAAAACCAAGCTGCCAAATAAATGGCTAATGCCAATTTTACAAATTCTGACGGCTGTAAAACAGTAAATCTTAGATTAATCCACCGATGCGCTCCCAAAACCTTTACGCCAATACCCGGAATAAACACCGCTACCAAAAGACCAAGTGAAATTATAAGTATTGGAATAGCTAAGTTGTAAAATCTATGATAGTCGATCTTAGAAAACGCAACTAAAGCGCCAATACCTAAAATAATCCAAAATATTTGATCTTTTACATAATGATATTTATCGGCAAAATCACGAAAAGCCACAAAAGAAGAAGCGTCATAGATCATAAAAAGCCCAAAGAAGGTTAAAAATAAAACGGATACGAGCAGGAAAACATCTATTTTTTTCATTTACTTGAAAGATGCGAGGTACAGTCCTAAAATTGCAAAAAATGCTCCCAAGAGCCAAGCCCTCATAACAACCTTTGGTTCGTCCCAACCTTTTTTCATAAAATATAAATGCATCGGTGAAACAGGCAGAATCTTTCTGCCGAAGAATTTTTTACTCAAAAGCTGAATTAGAGAAGAACCGGCTTCCAACACGAAAACTCCTCCAATTACTACAACTGCCAAGGTTCTTCCTGTTAAAAGACCAACTATTGCCAAAGATGCGCCAAGAGACATTGATCCCACATCTCCAAGCCAAATCCTGGCTTTATAAATATTAAAGTACAGAAAAGCTGCCACACTTCCCATAAGTATTGCTATAAATGCGCCCAAACCCTGATCTAAATTCGAGTATGAGATTGCCAAAAAACAAACCAAGGCAATAATTAAAAGCCCAGATGCAAGCCCGTCTAATCCATCGGCAATATTAAAAGCGTTTGCAAAAGAAACAATTACAAAAGTTGCAAAAGGAATATATAAAAGTCCAACGTCAGTTAAGCCAATGCCTCTAACAAACAAGAAACTATATCCTAATTGCGTATAAAGAATCGTGGCCGGTACCAAAGCGAGAGCAATTTGAAGTAAAAATTTATGCCTAAATCTTAAACCAAAAAATGCAATCTTTCTATCTCCGCCAACAAGTTTTTTGGCGTCATCATAAAGCCCTAGCAATCCAAAGCTAATAAAGGTGAAGAGTATTACAAACAATTCCCAGGGGTGAATGCTAATTTTAAGCATTCCAAAAGACCATAAGAATACGATTGTGGTTACAAAGATAATTAGAATACCTCCTCCAAAGGGTGTACCCGCTTTCCATTGATTAAATTTATCAAAAAGAGGAGTTGGCTTATTAAATGGATCAACAGTTTTTTGAATTTGTCTACGCAGCTTTATTTTATATAAAAAGTCTATAAAGGGGATAATTAAAATGAGCGTGATAAATAACGAGAGCAGAGTTAGTCCTAAAAGCTGAGCCATATTCGCATTATAATACTAAAGCGGATCTAATTCAATCAAAATGTAGCACTAAATTGACAGCATAGTTTAAGAAACTAGCTTTGATTAATTATTTTATCGAGCGAGGATAAATCAGTTATTGTTGCATCAGGCGCAAAATTCTCTAATGGCTCTTGATTTTCGGCAAAAGGACCACGCTTAACCCAAACAGAAAAAACCAGCGGATTATACGCCTTAGCATCATAAAGAATGCTTAATTTATCATCTACCAGAAAAATTTTATAGTCCTTGTATTTTTCAAGAACCGAATTTAAATTAATTTCTTTATCTTCAAAAACATGAACATGCTCCTTATTAAAAAGGTCTTTTATTCCGGTTTTATTTAATTTCGTATTTTGAAATACCAAATTGCCTTTGGAAAATATTCCAAGCTCGACTGTTTCTTTAAGCTTTCCTAAAACTTGTAAAACCTCATTATAAAGAGAGAAATTAGTAAGACCTGAATCTTTAAAAGTCTTTGTATCAAATATCGTGTAGTCTATATCCAGAAGAACTATTGTTTTCTTATTCATTGCTTAACTACTACTTCTTGAAATTTAGTGTAATATTTTGTGTTGTCGTCAATATTATTCATAACCGTTGTTTCCGATCCGACGACCACATTTCTTCCAATAATTATTCCCGGCATTGTTGATGATTTTATTCCAATATGGGTTCCGTCTCCAACCATTACTCCTAAGCTTTTAACACTGGTGTCAACTTTTTCATTTTTTACAACTGCCTTGACCGTTGCCCTGTCTAGCCTAACATTGGCCGTACAAAAACCCGCAGCAATCCGACAATCTTTCCCAATTACTGAATCACCTATAAATCCGGAATGAGTTTTTGAATCCCTCATTATTAAAGTATTTTTTACCTCCATGTTCGCGCCAACAACCGAATTTTCTTCGACAACAACTCCGTCTCTTAAAATCGCATTATTGCCAATAAAAGCATTTTTCCCGATATAACATGGCCCCTTGACTACAACTTTTTCCATTATTTTTACATTTTCATCAATGTATACTTCTCCAATAATTTCAGCAGAAGAAGCAATCTGAGCGCTTTCCGCAATATGCTTTTTCAAATCTGAAAGCAAATAGTTTTTAACACCCAGAAGATCCCAAGGAAATTTAAGCACGACCGTTTCATCTTTTGTTTCCACATAATTTACCACATGATTTTTAGAGAAAACATCCAATGCGGTTTCCAACTGATAATGCTCAGCCTGTGTATTTTCTAATTCATCTATAAAAGATGCTGAAAGAAGATAAATACCTACAATGCAAAGATTAGATTCCTCTTTGTCTTTTTCGGGCTTTTCCGTAATTGCTTTTACTCTATTTCCGTCAGTGCTTATTACACCATAATTCCACGTCTCTGCCTTTTGTTTTACCAAAAGCACACTATCTACTCCGTCTACTTTTGCGGATGACAATAAATCAACAAACCTATCAATTTCTACATGATATGAGTTTAATAACAAAAAATTATCCCTAAGATATTTTTTTGCCAATAAAATTGCATTACCTGCTCCTTCCGGTTTTTCCTGTAAAACATAAGTTATGGATATTCCAAATTTGCTACCGTCGCCAAAATAAGACTCGATATCATTATCTTTGCCAACCACTACGACAACATCCGTGATACTTTTATTTTTTAGTTTTTCTATCGTATGCTCCAAAAGTGGTTTACCAAAAAGCTTAATCATGGACTTATGCGATCCATTTGCAAAAGGATACATTCTTGATGATTGACCGGCTGCTAAAAGTAATGCTTGCATAATTTATTCTTTTACCCTAGAAATTATTGCCCCTATTTTATTCAATCTTTCATCCAAGGCTTCATAACCCCTATCTATTTTATCTATACCAAAAATCGTGCTCGTTCCCTCAGCCATTAAAGCGGCAATTACTATCGCTGCACCCGCTCTTATATCTGCCATCGTAACAATTGCGTTATGCAATTTACTTGGTCCCGTAATTTTAACCGCATGAAAATACGAAGAGTCATCATCATCAAGATTAAAATTATAAATCTCTTGAGGATTTGCTATTTCCGGATTAAATAATTTTACTTTTGCGCCCATTCTTTTTAAATCATTTATGTATCCTAGTTTATTTTCAAAAACCGTCTCGTGAACGATAGAATCTCCGTTTGCCTGCGTCATTAAAACTGCCCACGGAGCTTGCCAATCTGTCATAAACCCTGGATAAATCGAAGTGGCAATATCTGTCGCTTTCAACTCGCCTTTACTAAAAAATCTAATACCCTCTTTGCTAATTTCATAGCCTGCATTTATTTTATCCAATGCTTCTAAGAATTCCTCTATGCCCTGGCTGCTAACATTTTCGATAAAAATATCTCCTCCCGTACCAATGGCTGCGATCGCAAAGGTTACAATTTCATTCCTATCCGGACTTATTGTAAATTCCGTACCGGAAAGCCTTGATACTCCTTCAATTGTTATTTGTCTTTTCGCAGATCTTTTAATATTTGCTCCCATTGCATTTAACAGTGAAATTAAGTCATCAATTTCCGGTTCCTCCGCCGCATTTTCCAGTACGGTTTTTCCCTTTGCCAAAACTGCAGCAAGGATTAACGTTTCAGTACCCGTATGCGTGTTTTTTTCAAAACGATAATTTGTCCCCGTAAGTCCAGTTGTCTTCGCATGGAAGTATCCATCATCGCTATAGTACTTTATATCCGCATTTAAGTGAGTTACTCCGTCAATTGTCCTATCGATTGGCCTTGCGCCTAACCTACATCCTCCTGGATTTGGAATTATTGCCTCACCATAACGAGCCAAGAGCGGAGCTATAAACATCGCCGAAGTTCTTACTCTTATAGCTTTATCCAATGAAACCTCATGAGTTTTAAAATCCTGCATTTGAATTTTTACCGTATGGTTGGAGAAATTAATTTTTCCCCCTAGCTCTTCTATGATTTCTACCATCGCAATAACGTCGCTTATCAAAGGAACATTATTGAGAACAACTTCTTCATTCGTTAAACACGCTGCCACTAAGGCCTTTAAGGCAACGTTTTTTGAGCCTTGGACTGAAACATTTCCTTTTAATTTCATTCCGCCTGTAATAATTAATTTTTCCATATATTCAGACCATTAATTGTTTTGCGATTTTATAAACATTTCCAGCTCCCATGGTAATAATAATATAATTATTTCCGAAGGCTTGTTGACCCATATATTTTATCACATCGTCAGCGTTAGAAATGTATAGGGCGTTTTTATGAATTTTAGAAATTTCCTCTATTAACAATTTTGACGAAACCGATGGGTCAATACTTTCTCTTGATGAAGCAAAGATATCCATAATAACAACAATGTCCGCGCTACTAAATGAGGTTACAAATTGTTCGAACAAACTTTTTGTTCTCGAATACGTATGGGGTTGAAAAATACAAACAATTTTCTTGTTCGGATAAGAACTTTTAACCGCCTCCAGCGTCTTTTTTATTTCCGTTGGATGATGCGCGTAATCATCATATAGCATTGCACCCGAAGGAAGATTGCCAATAAACTCAAGTCTTCTTTTTGTTCCTTTAAATAATACTAGTCCCTTTTTAATATTGGCTATCGAAATGCCTAATTCCAGACAAGTTATTATCGCAGCCAAAGCGTTTAAAGCATTGTGCTCTCCGGTAACGCTTAGAGAAAATTCTCCAAGTAAAGTGTCTTTTGTATTTACCCAAAAAAATATCTTTTCTGGTTCGATAGATATTTTGTCTATATAATAATCCGCATTTTTAGAAAATCCATAAGTAATAACATTACTTTTATAATCCTTAAGCACGATTCTTGTTTCCGGATCATCTAAACAGGCAATTAATACACCATCTCCTTGGATACAGTTAGCAAAATTCAGAAAAGCCTTACGTAAATCAACCATGGACGAATATAAGTCAGGGTGATCAAATTCTATATTCGTAACTACTCCTATTCTTGGTCTTTGCCACAAAAACTTAGGAGTTTTGTCAAACTGCGGCTCTGTAGCATATTCATCTGCCTCAACAACAAAGGTCTTACCCTTTCCAAAATGTCCGCAAGACCCCAAAGAAGAAATATCCCCTGTTCCGATTAAAAATGATGGATCCATTCTATTTTCTTTTAGAACCGTCGCGATCATGGCAGTAGTAGTCGTTTTTCCATGAGATCCGGCAACCGATACTCCTTCAAAAGTTCTATCAAAAATTTTGCCTTTCATAAATTCCCCCACCGCTTGCCCCTGCGTCCAAACCAGAATTCCTAAAGCTTTAGCCCTAAGTACTTCGGGATTTTTAAACCCTCCATGCGCACCGGTAGTAATAACTAAATCACAATCTTCGATATGTTCGTTATCAAATCCGATCATCGGTTTAATTCCGGCTTTAGCTAGTGGCGCATCCGTAATAAATTGTTCATCAATATCGCAACCGGAAACTTCAAATCCGGCTTCTTTAGCGATTATCGCTAGTGGCGCCATTCCAACTCCTTTTACGCCGACAAAATGAATTGTTTTTATCTTATTCATTGTTGCATTTTACTTCTTGCATCCAAAGCTTCCTTAACCATCTCATATTCATCCCAAGGCTCTTCTCCCTGACCGTAATTCATCGAACCCTCCTGAGATTTACCGGTAATTAAAACTAAATCGTCTTTTTTAGCCATCTGAATTGCGGCTTGAATCGCTTCTTTTCTGTCCGGTATTCTAATTACTTCGCACTTGTCTTTTTTTATACCGACTTCTATTTCCGCAATAATCTTATTAACATCTTCTGTTCTCGGATCTTCAGCAGTCAGAATAATAATATCGCAATACTGCGAAGAAACTTCTCCCAAGAATGGCCTTTTCAATGCATCTCTTTCCCCGGCGCTTCCGAAAACATGGATCAAACTGCCTTTTACAGTCGGTCTTACTGCCTTTAATATTTGCTCAGATGCATTTGAGGTATGAGCAAAGTCAATCATCACGCTAAAATCTTCTTGGTATACGTAATCTGCTCTACCAATTGGCAAATGAAAATTTTTAATAGCTTTTTTTATGACTTCTTCCTTCAAACCCAAAGCTTTACAAGCTGCAACCGAAGCTAAAACATTATACTCATTAAACTCTCCCAACAGATTGGTTTGTTTTATATCAAATGTGTCTTTGTTATAATCTGAGCTTTCGGAAAGGCCGTAAGTTATCCAATTCTCCTGAGCTTTTTGACTTTTAACATCTGCTAAGAACGCGTATGAACTATCATCGCTGTTAGCGATACAGATTTTTGCTTTTTTCAATAACTTACTCTTTGTCTTTAGGTAGCTATCGTAAGTTTTATGGTAATCCAAGTGTTCATTTGTAACATTAGTTAAAACTCCGACTGTAATTGGAATTCCCGCAATTCTGTGTTGATCAATTGCATGCGAAGTTACTTCCAGAACAAAATATTCTGATTTTTTATTCCTGGCTTTTCTAAAAAAGCCTTGCAAAGAAAATGAAGTTGGAGTTGTGCGATGAAACTCAGTATCGTAAGCCTTTCCTTCAATTACGGCGTTTATACTTGAAATCATGGAGACTTTAGCGCCTGAGCTTTTCAAAATGTGATAAATGAGATTAACCGTGGTTGTTTTTCCGTCGGTTCCGGTTACAGCTATGACCTTCATTCCTCTCGATGGGAAAAAATACACCAAATTTGCTAAAACAGCCACTGCCAGATGATAAATATTTTTAATTCCTTGCCACATTCGTCTTTTTATTATACCTTTTATTGGCACTATTCTCTAGTTTCTGTATAATTTAAGTGTGATTAGAAATAAAACTCAAAAAAATATAATTTCTAAAAATTATTCATCGAAAAATGCTTTTGGCAAAATTAAAGGACTAATTGGCGAAAAAACACCAAGAACTATTATTCTTAAAACACGTTTTGGCATACACACCTTTTTACTTAAATTTCCTATTGACGTTGTTATTCTTAATAAAAGAAATGAAGTTGTAAAACTAAAAAAAGACCTACAACCTAATAAATGCTTCTTCTGGAATATAAAATTTAATACCGTAATTGAATTTCCAGGCGGTTTCTTAGAAAAATCAAAAACCAAAGTTGGCGATACTCTTGAATTTACCTAAATTAATACTACTGATCCCCTACAGGCGGTATTCCATAAAACCCAAGTAGCGATTTTGCGATATCAAAAAATATTGGCGCAGCTGTTTCTGCCCCATAAATTGAAGTTGTCGGTCTATTTAAAATAACTAGCATTACAAACTTAGGATTCTCTGCAGGAGCAAACCCCACGAAGGAAGCTATGGTTTGCGTAGGATCATAATGCCCTTTAATTGGAATAGACGCCGTTCCTGTCTTTCCGGCTATTCTATAGCCCTTTAAGCGAACCCAGGAAGCCTCTCCTTTATCAACTGCGTTTATCATTATCTCCGTCATCGCTTTCGCTGTTCCGCTATTAATTGGTGAGCCTATTACTTTAGGCGGTATGCCAACTGTGTTTCCATCTGCGTCCTCAATCGCCGAAACCACATGCGGCTCCATTTTAACGCCGCCATTGGCAATCGCTGCCGTTGCGCTAAGCAACTCTATAGGCGTAACTGAAATTCCCTGACCAAAAGCAGATGTTGCCAAATCTACTGCGTACCACTCATTCTTAGGCTTAAGCGTAGCCGATACTTCTCCTTGAAGATCAATTCCGGTTGTATTACCAATTCCAAAACGACCAAGATAATCAAGCATCTTATCTAAGCCCATTTTTTGAGCTACAAAAACCATTCCGGTATTATCCGAATGCTGAATAACGTCAATCATATTTGTGTTTGGGAAATATTTATCATCCCACGTATGGATGTCATATCCGCTTACAGAAACCGGACCGGCACAAATAGTGCATTTTGTTTGTGGAGTAACCAACTTTGCATCCATCGCTGATGACATTACTAATGGCTTAAAAGTCGAACCCGGTTCGTATAAATCGGAAATAAACGGATTCCTATAAAGATCTCCTGAATAATCTTGAAAGTCTCTTGGATCAAACTTCGGGTAAGCTGCCATCGCCAAAATTTGACCGGTTTTAGGATCCATTATTCCCACCATGCCGGAAGTAGCCCCATACTGCTCCACTCCATCTTTTATTTTTTGCTCCGCCAAAAACTGCATCGACCTATCAATACTAAGTATTAAATTTGAACCGTTAATTTCTCCCGTTGCTTGATTCATTCGGGCTAAAATCGGCCTACCAAATGCATCATGAACTTCAACTGCGGTTCCTGTCTTTCCTTTCAAAAGACGGTCGTAATAACCTTCTAAGCCAAAATATCCTTTTTCATTTCCCTGGTCATCTTTTCCGACAAAACCTAAAAGCTGTGCTGCCATCGAAGCTTCCGGGTAGAATCTCTGATACTGCGAATCAAATCCAACTCCCTGTAAGCTCATTTTTTCTAACTTTTCTTTGGTTTGCGAATCTACGCCAGATTTAATCGGAACCCAAAATTTATCCAAAGACAGATTAGCGCTAACCGAAGCTAGATCAACTCCTAAAACTGACGAGAGCAGAAGTGATGTTTCTCCTGCGTTTTTAATCTCTTTGGGATTTACGAACACTAAATACGAAATTTTGTTGGTGGCAATCGGGAAATTATCCGAAGTTCTTATTTCGCCTCTTTGTGGAGTAAGTGTAAGAGTTGAGCCGTATTGGTTTTGCGCAATTAGAGAAAGCTCCTGAGCTTTTACAACTTGCCAGTAAAATAGCCTCATTACTATCAGGAAAAATAAAAAAACGATCCCTAAAAATGCGAAGCGATATCTCCAAGTCATTGTTTATAAGCGACAGGTACTTGGCCGCTTAAGACGAAATCTGATTTCGGCGTAACATATCCCATGTTTTCGGCCTCACTATCGATACTGGTTAACGCTGATTTAGTATACAACTTTTCAGCCAGCAGTGTGTTTTCTGTTTTAAGACTTGCAGCCTCCGTCTGAATTTTTCCAAGCACCACGCCTGAAGTAGCTACCTGATTAGAAATAAAAATTCTAACCACAGAAAGCACTAAGACTAAAATTATTAAACTGCCGATTATTAAAGCTGGTTTTTTCATATTAATTCCTTTCAAAAACTCTTAACTTTGCCGGTTTCGATCTTGAATTTAGCCCTATTTCTTCGCTTGTTGCCTCAATTGGCTTTTCGGTTATTATTTTTCCCATATTTCTATTTGCAAAATCTTTAAATGCCCTTTTGACAATCCCGTCTTCCAGCGAGTGGAAGCTAATTACCGCTATTCTTCCATTTGCCCCTAACAGCTCTAACGCTTTGGGAAGAGCTTCTTCTATTGATTGCAGTTCGTCATTTACCGCAATCCTTAAAGCCTGAAAAACTCTTTTGTTTATGTTCGTTTTGGCATAGACCGATAATTCTCCCTTAATCCCGTAAGCTTTCTTAACCACATCCGCCAATTCGTCTGTGGTTTGAATAGCCTTTATTCTACGGGCCCTAATAATACTGTTAGAAATGGGCCCAGCACGATGCTCCTGACCAAGTTTATTAAATAAATCATAAAGTTCTCCTTTCCCTAAAAGATTTACCAAGGCCTCAGCTGTCACGACCGAATCTTTATCCATTCGCATGTCCAGTGGTCCCTCTTTTAGAAAACTGAATCCTCTTTCCGCTTCGTTTATCTGATGAGATGAAACTCCCAAATCAAATAAAATTCCCGAAACGTTTGTAAAATTTTTTAAATGTGCAATTTTGTCTAGATCTTTGAAATTCCCTTTTTCCAAAAGTAATTTCTGATTTTCGATGCTTACTTTAAGGCGAGTCTGAACATAATCTAGAGCATCTTGGTCCTGATCAATCCCCAAAACTTTGCCTCCCATTGATAGGATGGCCTCACTATGTCCGCCTCCTCCGATAGTTGCATCTATATATTCTTTTCCCTCTTCAATTTGTAAATGTGCTAATACTTCTTTTAAAAGTACCGGCGTATGAAAATCATTCAAGTTTTTTATCCTCTTTTTCGACAAGTCTTTGCGAAATAGTATCGATATCTTTCTCAAGAGTCGCTCTATACGCAATCCACCTCTCTTTATCCCAAATTTCAACGTACCTGGATAATCCTATGAACACGACATTGTCTTTAACTTTTGCAAATTCTCTAAGATAAGACGGTAATACAAACCTTCCCTTATCATCCAACTCGACATCTGATGCTCCTCCGAGCAGGAACCGTTGCGTTTCTCTTGTTTCCGATTGAATAAAAGGTTTCCCTTCTGTCCCTTCCAAGAGCGCCTTCCAATTTTCCTCTGATACAACGATAAGTGAGTTCTCATATCCTAAAGTTATAATTAATTTGTCTCCTAAAACTTCTCTGAATTTTTTCGGAAACGCTGTTCTTCCCTTAACATCAATTTTGCCGTCATATTGTCCTAATAACATAATCTGCCTT
>Ga0182027_10007885_pt1 | contig 15610 bp, 9 predicted proteins | sample 712E1DmetaG_FD_121300 | JGI IMG/M metagenome (GOLD analysis project Ga0182027, IMG submission 121300) | Permafrost microbial communities from Stordalen Mire, Sweden - 712E1D metaG (Illumina Assembly) | ecosystem: Environmental > Terrestrial > Soil > Wetlands > Permafrost | place: Sweden...
GAGAATTTTCTTCATGAACGATGCATGCTCCGAATCTCTCTCCAACCAGTGTACGCAATCGCGTTACGTGCAGTTCCAGTGATCCAAAAGCCCAATCTCCCCTTGGTTCGCGAACCGAGAGGCCTCAGAGGCACGCAGCCGGAGCCAGAGGACTATGCGTGTGGCTGTTTGTTGTTTGACGGCCCGGCGGGCCAAAGAGTCTCGCAACTCCGCCTTTCTCAATGATTTTAGCGCCTTTGGTGGCGTTTTCCGAGGTAACCATTGCGACATTCCCCCGTCAAACCGGCAGCCTACTGCGTAAGAAGTGTTGCTCTGCCCTATTGGGAACCGTAAAATAGAGGATCGCAGGAGTTTTAAACGTCAATGATGCTTAACGGTCGAAATTTTCTCTTTGTCCTGATTGGTTGCGGCTTTGTTCTTATCCCCGCGGCCGGTACCAAATCCCTGAGGGCGCAGACGCCCCCGGCACAGCCCCAGGCACAACAACAGACCGGGACAGATGCCGGACAGGACCAGGACGTTGACCCACTCAAGCGCCAACGGTCCGATAAAGATCGATATAAGGCCCAGAGGGCTCTCCGTCAGGAGTTGAAACGGACATACAAAACCTGGCTAAGCCAGGAGGTCCCGTACATCATCACCGACGAAGAACGCAAAGCCTTTACGAGCTTGAGTAACGACGAGGAGCGCGACGCCTTCATTGAGAACTTCTGGCTCCGCCGCAACCCCAACCCGGATTCACCCGAAAACGAGTTTCGCGAGGAGCATTACCGGCGCATCGCCTATGCCAATGAGCACTTTGCGGCAGGCAAGCCAGGCTGGAAGACCGATCGGGGACACATCTACATATCCTTCGGAAAGCCGGACGAAATTGATTCCCATCCCTCCGGCGGTAACTACGAACGGCCCCAGGAAGAAGGCGGCGGCAGCACTTCCACATATCCGTTCGAGACGTGGCGTTACCGCTATCTGGAAGGGATCGGGGAGAACGTCGAAATCGAGTTTGTGGATACCTGTCAATGCGGCGACTATCACTTCACCATCGACCGCGGCGAGAAGGACGCTCTGCTGCACGTGCCCGGCGCCGGACTTACCCAATATGAGGAAATGAACCACAAAGACAAGACCGACCGGTTCCAAGGCGGCGGATTAGAGAGTCTCGGCAGTGGTCCGGGGGGAAGCCAGAACCAAAGCAAGGAATTCGACCGCATCGAGTTGGCTGCCAAGCTTTTTGCTCCTCCTCCGATCAAGTTCAAGGATCTGGACGCCTTTGTCTCCGAGCACAGGCTATTGACAGGGCCGGTATTCCCGTTTGACGTGCGGACCGACTTTGTGAAGGTGACCGAAGGCATGGACCTGGTCCCGATCACCTTGCAGATCAGAAACCGCGATATCACCTTTGTGACCAAGGATGGCGTTTCAAAGGGCTTGGTCAACATCCTTGGCAAGGTGACCACCATTACCGGCAAGACAGTGCAGACGTTTGAAGATACGGTCGAGGTCAATCAGCCGGCGGAGTTGCTGGAGAAGGCACTGGACCGCCAATCTGTCTATTGGAAGGCTTTGCCCCTGATGCCGGGTCTCTACCGCCTGGATATTGCCATCAAGGATGTAAACAACAGCGATCACGTCGGGCTCTACGGCCGCGGAATCGATGTTCCGATTTACCACGATGAAAAACTTGGCGCCTCGTCGTTGATTCTGGCCGACGAGATGTATCCGGTTTCTTCCCGCCAGATTGGCAGTGGAAATTTCATTATTGGCGGAGATTTTGTCCGGCCGCGCGTGGCTGCCACAACGGTTCCTGCATCGCCGGTGAAGTTCAAACGCAACCAGGAACTGAATTTTTGGATGCAGTTTTACAACCTGGGCATCGACGAGGTTACCAAAAGTAACTCTGCCACGGTGACTTACGAGATCACCGATTCCGCATCCGGTGTGGTAATTTTGACCAAGCAGCTTGAATCCAAGGATTTGGGGGCACATAGCGACCAGTTGACGGTGGAGAAAACTCTGCCCATCGCAGGGTTGCAGCCAGGCAAATATAAGGTGACGGTAAAAATAAATGATGCAATTTCGAAACAAGAGATTGCGCAATCGGCGCCTTTTGTCGTGGAATAGTAGTTGTTCCCGCGCGGACAGTAGCCGGACCCCAGATCCGGTAACCTGCGCGGGTTTCATTTGGAAGATTGCCAGGGACACCGCCAGGTCACATAAGTGATGAAGCGCAAAGCCCATTTCGCCGCCCATTTCGCCGGATTTGCCGTGCTGATCGCTTTAGGCGCTGCTCCTGTCTGCGGAGCGGCATCGGCGTCGGTCTCGGGATTGGTACGCGATTCCTCCGGTGTGCCCCAGATCGGCGCACAGGTGCAGTTGCTGCGCCCGGACCTGAGCGTTGTGGCCAGCGTTTATACCAACAGCCAGGGCCGCTTCAAAATCTCATCGGTTCTTCCCGGCCGATACGCGCTCAAGGCGATGAGCATGTCGTTTCTGCCATCGCTGCGGGAAGATGTCCGTGTGCGTACAGCCACCATTGTCAACCTGACACTGAACACGCTTTACGAAGTCATCCAGTGGCTTCCGGCTGAGCCGCGCGCGGCTAATTCCCAAAAGGACGACTGGGCCTGGACCTTGCGATCGGCCGCTAACCGCCCGTTGCTCCGCTGGCTGGAAGACGGACCACTGGTGGTTGTCACCGACGGTTCCGGCGCGGCGCCCAAGCTGAAGGCACGTTTGATGGCTACCGGGCAGGCTGGGACTTTTGGCGAGAGCGGTCAGCGCTTCTCCGCGACGGTGGAAGACACGCCCTCGAACAGCCGCGAGTTGCTGGCGCGCGTGGACTTTGAGCCAAACACCGATGCCGGAATGGAATCCATGCTCGGCTTCCGCCAGGATCTGGGGTTTGCGGGTTCCGTGCAATCGGTAGCGGCAGTTTCCGTTCATCCCGAAATCAATGGTTCCGCGGGTGAAGAGGGACTGAATGAGGCTGCGGTCCGGACCTGGGAAACCATGCACCTGGGTGACGAGTTCGATGTGGAGGTGGGCTCCACTGAGGCTTTAGGCCGTTTCGCCGGGCAATCTCCCCACACCGTTGTCGCGGCTCTGCCCAATGCATCGGTCGACTGGCTCGATGGCAACTCTTCGATAGGCTACCGGGTTGCAACCTTCCAACCGGGCCCGATTGAAAGCGACGACACCCAGGCCGGGGCTTGGCTGCCTGAATTCTCGCTCCGCCATGGCGAGCTCGTTATCGAGCGAGGAGTGCATCAGGAAATTGCTTGGGCGAGGAAGACCGATGTCTCGGAGATGACGGTCGGCGTCTTTGCCGACGAAGTCCTGAATCCTGTCATCGAGGCCATGGGACACTTTGCCGAAGGCAGTTCCGGTGCGAACTCCGTTGATACGCTTCTAGACAATGCGAGTGGACTGTTGCGCGCATCCGGTCCGAACTTTTCGAGCGACGGAATTGTGGCCAGCGTCGAGCGCCGTTTACCCGGCGGAAACGACGTCCGCCTCAGCTATGCCAATAGCAATGCGCTGGTAATGCCGGTTCTGCCCAGGCCGGTGGCGATGGCCGAGGTGCTTGGTGCAGCCCATCCCCGCCGGGCACAGATGTATTCCATCTCGCTCTCCGGAACTCTGGACGGGACCGGAACCCGCTGGCGGGCGAGTTACCGCTGGCAGCCCGAAGACACTGTCACTCAAGTGGCTCCGTTTGCGCTGGACGCAGCCGAGCCTTACCTCAACCTCCGCCTGCGTCAACCCATCCGGTTGAGCCGAGCCGGAGGGGGTGGCTTGGAGGCGCTCCTCGATGTCCGGAACATGCTTGCCGAGGGCTACCGCCCCATAGTTCTGAATGATGGTTCCATCCTGGTCTTCGCCCAGGACCAGCGCAGCATCCGCGGCGGGTTGGCATTTACCTTCTGATCGTTCAGCCGGTATGCCCGCTGCCCAGCCTGCACAAATTCGCCCTCCACAGTCTTGCCCTACTTTGTTTGTCCGCTCAAGTGATCGCGGTTGCGGTTATGTTTGTCTTCCAGGGCTTGCAGTGCAGAACGGCTGCCTGGGAGCGTAAAGTGAAAGTGCAATCCCAGGTTGCTGAAAAAAACCTATTGCGGCATTGTTTTGAAAGGGCACGGCTTGAGCCGTGCCGCAAACGCAATCAAATCAGCGTGGGCTTCAGCCCCTGAGGGATGCCGGGCTATTACTCCAAGCTCAGCGATTTGTCAGTAGTCTGAAATCCGTTGCCCTCTTTCGAATGCGGGCCGGAGAAAGAAGATAAATTTGCCCATGATCAGCCGTCGCTCAGTTCTGAAAACCAGCCTTGCCGCAACCGCGTTGACATCGTTGTCCGGACTTCTGAAGGCAGAAGAAGTGAACGCAAAGAAGATGAGAATCAAGCAGTCGGTCTGCCGGTGGTGTTATAAAGAAACACCGCTAGAGGAGCTATGCGCGTTGGCCGCGCAGATCGGACTCGTGGGCATCGACCTGCTTGAGCCTGAAGAATACGAAATTCCACGGCGTCACGGTCTTATTTGCACCATGGGGTATGCTGAAGCGGGAACTATCCCCGACGCCATGAACCGGACGGAATATCATGAGGCAATCGAAGCAGCTCTCCGCGCCAACATCCCTTTGGCGGCCAAAGCGGGCGTGCCCAACGTAATCACCTTCTCGGGAAGCCGGCGCGGCATGGCGGATGAAGAAGGCGCGCGCAATACCATAGTTGGACTGAACCGCGTAAAGAAGATCGCCGAGGACAACGGCGTCAACATTTGCCTTGAGTTACTCAACAGCAAGGTGAACCACCCGGATTACATGGCGGACCATGCCGCTTGGGGTGTGCGCGTGATGGAAGAAGTGAATTCTCCGAATGTCAGGTTGCTCTACGACATTTATCACATGCAGATCATGGAGGGGGACCTGATTGCCACCATTCGCGATAACATCGCCTGGATCGGGCACTTTCACACTGGCGGCGTACCGGGACGGCACGAACTCGATAACACGCAAGAGGTACAATGGGACGGCGTGATGCGGGCCATTGCGGCGGCAGATTTCAAAGGGTATGTTGCCCACGAGTTTCTGCCTCTGCACGATCCAATCGCCAGTCTCCGCGCGGCTAAAGAATTGTGCGATGTGTAGGCTGTACTCATTAAGTTGACACATGCATACTAACTAAGTTGAGGATTTGAGAAAATATGAAGTCATTACTCCTTTCCGAGTACAGCCACCTGGAACTAACTGACCTCCCTATTCCGGCTGTCGGACGTGGCGAGGTGCTGGTGCGCGTCGAAGCCTGCGGCATTTGCGGGAGTGACGTGCATGGTTACGACGGCTCAACGGGGCGGCGCATTCCGCCCATTGTGATGGGCCATGAAGCTGCCGGTACGGTGGAAGCTACCGGCGAGGGAGTGACGAAGTACAGTAAAGGCGACCGCGTCACTTCGATTCGACTGTTTATTGCGGCGAGTGCCCGTACTGCCTGCGCGGTCAAATCAACCTTTGCGACAACCGTCAGGTGATTGGTGTCTCCTGCGGGGAGTATCGCCGGCACGGCGCATTTGCCGAGTACGTTGTAGTGCCTGAGCGGATCATGTACAAGCTGCCCGGCAATATCTCGTTCAACGAGGCAGCGATGCTTGAGGCGGCGTCCGTGGCGCTGCACGGGGTGAAGGTGTCGCAGATCGTCGGTGGCGAAACTGCGCTCGTGATTGGTGCTGGAATGATTGGCTTGCTCATCGCGCAGGCTGCGCGAGCCGCAGGGTGTGCGCGCGTGTTTGTCGCGGATGTAGACGCAACACGATTGAAATTGGCCAAACAGGTTGGCGCCGACGAGGCGTTGCATTGTTCGGGCGCGGAGTTGGTCGCCGAGGTGATGCGGCTGACAGGCGGCAACGGGGTTGACATCGCATTGGAAGCAGTTGGACGCAACGAAACGGTGGCCGGCGCAATTGACTGCACGCGTAAGGGCGGGACGGTGACTCTCGTAGGTAACATCATGCCCGAGGTGACGCTGCCACTGCAGAAAGTGGTGGTAAAACAACTGCGGCTGCAGGGGTCGTGCACTTCGTCTGGCGAATATCCTGAGGCCATTGAATTGATCGCAAATGGCAAGATTCAAGTCAAGCCTCTGATTACTGCTGTGGCTCCTCTCGAAGAAGGGCCGAGCTGGTTTGAGCGTCTCCATGCGCGCGAACCGAATTTGATGAAAATTATTCTGACACCGAGGACTTAATGGACGACAAACTCTTCGACCTTACCGGGCAGGTTGCGATTGTGACCGGAACCAGCCGAGGGCTGGGGCAATATTTTGCCAAGGCGCTGGCGAAAGCTGGCGCGGATTTGGTGTTGACGAGCCGTACGCTCGAGTCTCTTACGACCTTCGAGGCAGAGATCGAGGCGCTCGGCCGTCGTGTGCTTTCGCTAGAGCTCGATGTGCGTAACCAGGAGAGCATCGAGAAGATGGCCGCCGACGCGGAGGCTGCCTTCGGGCAAATTCACATCCTGGTGAATAACGCCGGTTGCAACATTCGCAAGCCTGCGCTCGATGTGCAATGGGAAGACTGGAACACCATCCTCGACACGAACCTCCGCGGTACTTTCTTTGTTGCGCAGGCTGTGGCGAGGAGGATGATTGCCAAGGGATACGGGCGCATCGTCAATATCGGCTCGGTAACGTGCGTGGCAGGCTACGCCGGTTTGGCGCCTTATGGCGCGAGCCGTGGAGGCGTGCGGCAAATGACGATGAGCTTGGCCGACGATTGGGGCCGGCATGGAGTTACCGTAAATTGCCTGGCGCCAGGCTGGTTCCGCACCGAGCAAAACAAAGTCCTATACGAAAATCGGGAATGGGTGGATTATCTTGTCGATCGCATTCCCGTGAAGCGTCCCGGCGAGCCGCACGATCTGGATGGGGCTGTAGTGTTTCTATCTTCTGAAGCCAGCCGCTATGTTACCGGGCAAACATTGTTGGTAGACGGCGGAATCTCAACCGGCGCCACGCGAGCGACGGTGACTCCCAATAAATAAGGTTGAGAGTAATGTGAAGAACTATTCCGCTCACCGGAAAGAGCGAACGAGGATGAACCGAAATGATGAGTTACAGATCGAGCGTAACTGCCCTTTTTGCTTTGGTCTGTTTAGCGAGTTACAACGTGCCCGCCCAAGCGCCTTCGCCCCTGTTTCAAGATAAGACTGCTTCGCAAGACACGCCCTCCCAGGACACTTTGCTGCGTGGTTTTCAGGAACCGCCCAACGGCGCCCGCCCGCGCGTCTGGTGGCACTGGATGAACGGCAACATCGCTGCGGAAGGAATCAAGCTGGATCTGGATTGGATGCATTCCGTAGGTCTGGGCGGAGTCACAATCTTCGAAGGCGCGATCGCCACGCCGCAAGTTGTGCCGCATCGCCTTATTTACATGACGCCGGAGTGGAAGCAGGCTTTTAATTATGCGGTCACGACAGCGAAAAACATGGGTATGGAAGTGGCAATCGCCAGTTCGCCCGGATGGAGCGAAACAGGCGGGCCCTGGGTTCCGGCGCCGCAGGGCATGAAGAAGATGGTGTGGAGCGCGACCCGCGTCGAAAGCGGGCAGCCGTTTACCGGAACACTCCCACATCCGCCCGAGGTGGATGGAACCTTTCAGAACTTCAGCGTCCCTGGCAGACGCAGCGCCGATGGCAAAGTCGCCGAGTTGCCCCGCTTTTATGCGGACGCCGCTGTTGTGGCTTACAGGCTTCCCGATGGAGACAAAACCCAGACGGAGTTGAATCCGCAAGTAACTTCCAGCGGCGACACTCCGAATGTGCCCGAGTTATCCGATGGGGACGTGAATACGGTTGCACTCCAATTGCCGGCAGGACCGGTGGGAAGCGAGCCGTGGGTTCTGTTCGACTATGGGCATCCGCAAACGACCCAGGCAATTACTCTAGCTTCGCTCGACGATATGATCAGCGTCTTTGACCCGGAGACTAGCGCTGCTTTTTCGCGGATTGAAGCCAGCGACGACGGCGTGCACTTTCGCAAGATTGCGGATATTCCACCCAGCAGCGTGCCTGAGCGGACGGTGGCATTTGATGCTGTTTCGGCGCGCTACTTCCGGGTGGTGTTTACGACACAGGCTTCCACCAGGCCCGTTCGCGATCACATGATTACGGAGCTGGTTTTGAGCAGTGGGGCGCGCGTGAATGAATTCGAGAAGCGCGCGGGCTATGCGAACGCTCGCGACTTCTTTCAAATCCACGACCCGAGTGTTGCGTCGGAATTCCTCGTGCAGGAAAAGGATGTTATCGACCTTACCGGCAAGATGAAACCGGACGGAACGCTTGACTGGACGCCGCCAGCGGGTAAATGGATGGTTCTACGGATAGGCTACTCACTTACAGGTCATGAGAACGGGCCGGCGCCGGTTGAAGCTACTGGTTTGGAAGTAGACAAGCTCAACCGCGAGTATGTGAAGAACTATGTCGACGGCTATCTCAAGATGTATTCCGATACCGTGGGTGCGAGCAGGATGGGCAAAGATGGAATCTCGTTTCTGCTGACCGACAGCATCGAAGTAGGTCCGCAAAACTGGACCGATAACATGCTGGACGAATTCCAGAAGCGGCGCGGTTACGATGCGCGCCCGTGGCTGCCGGCTTTGACAGGCGTGGTTATCGAGAGCACGGCGGACACCGATCGATTTCTCTGGGACTTTCGCCGCACCATTGGTCAACTTATCGCGGAAAATCATTATGGCGAGATATCGGACGACTTACATGAGCATGGGTTGAGTTACTACGGCGAGGCGCTCGAATTTCATCGCCCCTCGCTGGGCGACGATATGGAAATGCGCAGCAAGACGGATGTGCCCATGGGCGCGTTGTGGACCTATGAAAGGCCGGGCGATTCCATCGAGCGCACCCCAGACTACATGGCGGATCTTCGCGGAGCAGCGTCGGTGGCGCATATCTACGGACAGAATCTGGTGGGCGCGGAGTCGATGACGTCGCGGGGGCCGGCATGGTCTTTCTCGCCCGACAAACTCAAGAAGGTTGCAGACCTCGAGTTTGCGCTGGGTGTGAACCGGTTCGAGATTCATGAGTCTTCGCATCAACCGCTGGCGGACATGGCGCCCGGGCTGACGCTGGGGCCGTTTGGGTTGTGGTTCAATCGCAACGAGACCTGGGCGAGCGAAGCGGGGCCATGGGTCACGTATCTTGCGCGCTGCTCTTACATGCTGCAGCAGGGGCACTTCTTCGGCGACGTAGCTTACTTTTACGGTGAGGAGGGGCCTCTGACTGCAGTGTTCGGCTGGAAGGAACAGCAGGATGCGCCGGAGGGCTATGGCTTCGACTTCGTCAACAGCGATGTGGTGCTGCGTCGACTGTCGTTCAAGGATGGGAGGCTTGTTACTCCGGGAGGGACGAGTTACAGGATTCTTTATCTGGGCGGGAGAAGCCAGCGCATGACTCTGCCAGTGTTGCGGCAGCTCAAGAGCCTGGTGGAGCAGGGCGCAATCATCGTAGGGAACAAGCCTACGGATTCACCCAGCCTTTCTGACGATGAGAAGGAGTTCCACCGCGTTGCAGACGAGTTATGGGGAACGGGGGCGGCGGCGAAGCAAGGATGGGCGAAGGAGTTATTGGGGAAAGTAACTTCGCAACCCAGCACCTATCACAGGTTTGGAGCGGGAAGAGTCTACACAGGCATGTCGGCAAATGAGGTGCTCAAAGATCTCAATATCGGCGAGGACTTTGAGTACACCAAGCCTGAAACCGATACGACGCTGATGTTCCTGCATCGCAGGCTGGACGAGGGCGATATCTATTTTGTGGATAATCGCAACGACCGCCCAGAGAGCGTAGATGCGACTTTCCGGGTGGAAGGCAGGGTGCCGGAGCTATGGGATGCGGCGACGGGTAAGTCGACGCCGGTTTCGTATCGGATCGCGAATGGACGAACCACAGTTCCGCTGCGGCTCGATCCTTACGGATCGGTTTTTGTAGTATTTCGCGATCCGGCGAAGGCTGCGTCGGTCGAGCTGCCGGAGGCCAGGGAGACGGAGGTACCGAATCTTGACGACGCGCTCAACACGAACTGGAGCGTGAACTTCCAGCCCAACAGGGGCGCGCCCGAGATGGTGGCTTTCGATCGATTGACTTCCTGGAGCGATAACTCCATCGATGGCGTGAAGTACTTTTCCGGAACGGCTACTTATTCGAAGACAATACAAATTCCGGAGGGCGTACTTATTCCGCGAACGCATCTCTGGCTCGATCTTGGCGGCGTTCGCGACGTGGCTGAGGTTGCGGTGAATGGCAAGTACCTGGGCATCCAATGGAAGACGCCCTTCAAGGTGGACGTCACTGGAGTTCTGAAGACGGGAAGCAATCAGATTGCGATCGGAGTAACTAACCTGTGGGTGAACCGGCTGATCGGCGATCAACAGTCTTACGCAGTGAAGAAGTACACGTTCACGGACTTCGAGCCGTACAAGGCTGACTCGCCGCTTCTGCCGTCCGGGCTGCTGGGGCCGGTGCGGATCGTTTCAGTGGCGCAGCCGTAACTCCATCGAAATGCGAAAATAATCGGCCGTATTTCCTTAGCAGGAATGCGGTCGGCTGATTCAGGTGGGCGCTATTCAACCGTGAGTGCAATCGGGGCGGAGGTTGCAATGATCGAGCCGGATTTTCCGGTGACGGTGACGGTGTAGCTGCCCGCGGTGGTACCGGACGTGACGACGTTACTGCAGGCAGACGACGAACCACCGCCGCAGGCGAGCACGCCACCAACGAGGGCGACGAAGAGCAGCATCATGCCCAGGACCGCCCGGCCTTTGCGCCGCCGGGGCACAATGCCGAAGAACAGCAGGCAGGCCAGAACCGCGCCGCCGCGCGCGTACCAGGGGATTCCGCGAGGTATTTCATTCGCTGCTACGCATGAGCTTTGGCCTGCCGTGGTGGAGATGGTGAGCGTAGCCGTGCCTGCGGCGGTGGAAGTGATGCCCACGGGGCTGGTTGAGCCGAAGCTAAGGGTGGGCGTGTTCACGGCGCCGGTTGGGCCGGATGCGATGGAGGCCGTCAACGTTACGCTGCCGGTGAAGCCGTTCGCCGGCGTGACGGAGATGGCGGAGGTGTTGCCGGTAGTTGCACCGGACGTTGAGATTGTGACGGCAGTGCCCGAGACGGTAAAGCTGGGAAGAGCGGCCGCTACAGTCAGAGTGACCGAGGATGACGCGGTGTTGTAGTCCGTCGTGTCGGTTGGGGTAAAGATTGTGGAAAGAGTCGTGCTACCGATGGCGGACATCACGGTCCCCAACGGAGGAGTGTAGACAAAGACGCCGGGAACATTTGCCGTGGCGTTCAATTGCGTGGCACTCAGCGCTGTTGCAACAACGACCGCAGCCGGAGCGTTCCATGCGATGGATGGCGAGGCCTTGTTCACCGTCAGCGTGACGGTTCCCGATGCGGTGTTGTAATCCGTCGAATCCGTGGGGGTGAAGTTTGCGGTGAGCACCTGCGAACCAGCGGTGAGGACGGTTCCAGCCGCTGGGGCATAGACGAATGTTCCGGGAACACTGGCCGTGGCGTTAAGCTGAGTTGCGCTGAGGGCTGTGCCGTAGGTGATGGCCACCGGCGTGGCCCATGTGATGGTGGGCGTGGTTTTGGCAACGGACGAGGTGGTGAAAGGTTGGATGCTCCCGTAACTTGTGCCTGCGCTGCTCTGAGCCACAAGCTGGAAGTAGTATGCCGTGCCTGAGCTGAGTCCAGAGATGTTGGCGCTGACCGGGGAGGCAGCGGTTCCGGAGCCGAGGTCCTGCGATGAGGTTTGGCTCGCTCCACTCAGGGTGCTGTTGGCGCCGTTGAGGAACCAGGCATGTGTGTCAGTTCCATTGGGGTTTACCGCGCCGACCAGTGTGGCGGAAGTGGCTGTGATGGCGGAAGCCGCACCCGTTGTTGCTGTGGGCAATGGCGCCGCTGCGGCGTAGTTGTTAATGAACGTGGCCACGTCGAGGGAGCCGAGGCCGGTGGCTTCGTCGTATCCGGTGCCCAGTAGAAAGCCGGCCTGCGCGGCAGTTCCAGCGGCATCGGCAATGCTGTTGTTGCACATGCTCGCGGTATTGACACTGCATCCGCTAACGCCGCTTGAGGCGACGGTCGCATCGTGGAATGCCGACGGCACGGAGGCAGCAATGGAATAGAGCTGCAGATTCAGATTGCCTTGCGAGCCGCCGAGTTGTTGATCGAGCAGCGCCGCCACGCCCGCCATGCCGGGAGCTGCGGCTGAGGTCCCAGAGAAGGCGATGAAACTGAAACTGCCTCCCGAGGTCACGCAACTGCCGTTTGCGGCGGCCATGCAAGCGCAATAGCCGTCGTGCCCAGAGGCCGAAAAGGAGACGTCGGGTGTATAGCGCCCGCTTCGTGCCGAAGGCACACCGGTGCCTGTCTGCCAGGTTGGGGTGGCGATGACGGCACTGACGCCTCCGCCGGTGGCGGCCACGGAGGTGGTGGTCGATTCATTCCACGCGCCCTCGGGGATATATCCGAGCGCCGAGAGGTAGCCGGCACTGTTGGTGGAAGACCAGTAAGTGGAGGGGCTGGCGGTGTCGGCGAACTCGGTGCCGCCGGCGCATGTGGCATAGCTTGAGGAGCAGATGTAGTTTGGACTGTCGGCCATAGGCGAGGCGGGCGGCACGGAGAAAGCAGTATCGCAGCCGGAGGCGCCGGCGTCGCCGGAAGAGACGAAGACCGAGATGCCCTCGGCGGCTGCGGTTTGAAAGAGGCTGTCCCAGAAAGCAACTCCGCCCGATCCGGCAGAGGACTCGCAGGCTCCGAAGCTGATGGTCATCACCTGCGCGGGAACAGGCGTGGTGTTCACAAGGTATTGCGCATCTGCGCCGATGCCATCGTTGGCGCCGGACTGAGACGAGACCACGAGCAGGAGAGTGGCGGCCGGCGCCACACTGCCGGCACGGATCACGTCGAGCGTGGCCTCCGACTGGCCTGTGATGGAAACACCGGCCGCTGGCGGAGCGGTGTAAGCGGGACCGGGGTCGATGCCGCCGTAGGCAGTGGGAATCACTTCTGTCGGGTCTGTAAAGGAGGCGCCTGTCTTGCTTTTGAAGTTGTCGAAATCGGCTGCGTCGGTTCGCGACCAACTGACGATGCCGATGGTGATGCCGGCGCCGGTAACGCTGGAAGGAACATCGTAGATGGTGTTGAAATCGGCAGGAGCGATGAAGTGGGTCCCGTTGGCGCCGTTGAGTTGCGGCAAAGTCGATTCGACTGCAATAGCGTGATGGGCGGCTTGATCGTCGATGGTGTAGAGGCCGCGAATGGCCTTGATGGCAGGGAGGATTGCCGCGGGGATCATCGGGTCGGAGTTGACTGATAGACGCTGCTTGCCGCCGACGCTGTAGTAATGTATCTCGGTCTGGAAGGCGTGGCCGACGTTGGCTGCCGTGCCGCCGAATCCGATAAAAATGCGGCTGGGCGAGACCCAATTGACATGCAAGCCCTGGGACTGGAGCCAGCCCGTGACGGTGGCAATGTCCTGTCCGGAGAGGCCGAAGCGTTCGCCCACTTCTTGTGGGGTGAGCCAGTGATGGTAATCGGGCGAGGCTGGGTTCTGCTGGCCGGCGAGAAATTGTTGCAAGGCCTGTTCCTGCTGGGGCGAGCGGGAGAGTACCAAGGTCAGCTGATTCAGAGAAAGGTCCGCCGGAACCATGCCGATGCTGTTGGCGGTGCTGGCCCAAAGAGGATGGTGACTGGGCAGCGGCTGAGAATTTGAGATGTCAACAGTCTGAGTGATGCGATTGATGGCTTGCGCAGAGACTACGGGAGCGGTAAAAGCGGCTGCCGCCAGAAGAACGGACGCAAGGGAGAGAGACACTCGGTGGGAAGCAGCGATCGAACGGTGGAACACCGAAGAGCAAGGGAAACCGCGCACTTTCACATTCATAGATTGTCTTTCCGCGCTTCTAGCCCGCCTGATGGAGAGTATAGGGCATTCTCCGCTCCCAAAAGGGATGGATCAACAGCGCGAATGGGGCAGGCGCGCGAATGGGAGGGGGAAAAATAGCTTGCAAAACGCAAGGGGAATCAGGAAGAATCGCTGCACGGCGTTCCCCAAAGCGGGCCAATGAGCCCTAGACGCCGGACACCAACAGGAGGCAGTGAATGAGCAGTGTGCGCGTGCTGGTCGGAACGCGGAAGGGTGCGTTCATTCTGATGTCGGATGGCAAGCGGAAGGATTGGACGGTAAGCGGACCGCTCTTTGCCGGCTGGGAGATCTACCACATGAAGGGGTCGCCGGTGGACCCTAACCGGCTGTATGCGTCGCAATCGAGCAGTTGGTCGGGGCAAGTGGTGCAGCGCTCGGACGATGGCGGGGCCACGTGGAATGCGGTAAGTAACAAGTTTGCGTATGCCGGTGTGCCGGGAACGCACCAGTGGTATGACGGAACGCCGCATCCGTGGGAGTTCAAGCGCGTGTGGCATTTTGAGCCTTCGCTGACGGATGCGGACGCAGTGTTTGCCGGAGTGGAAGATGCGGCGCTCTTCAAGTCGCCGGATGGCGGCGCGACGTGGGAGGAGTTGAAGGGTCTGCGCGAGCACGGCACGGGGCCGCGCTGGCAGCCGGGAGCGGGTGGCATGTGCCTGCACACGGTAATCCTGGACCCCAGCAATGCCGATCGAATTTTCATTGCCATCTCCGCGGCTGGAGCGTTCAGAACCGATGATGGTGGCAAGTCGTGGAAGCCAATCAATAAGGGCCTGGTATCGCAGTACATACCGGATCCGACGGCGGAGGTGGGCCACTGCGTGCACCATGTGGCCATGCACTCGTCGCGGCCCAATGTGCTATTCATGCAGAAGCATTGGGACGTGATGAGGAGCGACGACGCCGGCGATAACTGGCATGAGGTGAGCGGCAATCTTCCTACGGATTTCGGATTCACTATCGACGTGCATGCGCATGAGCCGGAGACGATTTTTGTGGTGCCCATCAAGAGCGATGCGGAACACTTTGTGCCGGACGGCAAGCTGCGCGTGTTTCGCAGCAAGACGGGCGGCAACGAGTGGGAGGCGCTGGAAAAAGGGTTGCCGCAGAAGGACTGCTATGTGAATGTGCTGCGCGATGCGATGGCGGTGGATTCGCTGGACAAGTGCGGAGTTTACTTCGGGACCAGCGGCGGACAGGTTTACACATCGCCGGATGCGGGCGATAGTTGGGCGCCGATTGTGCGCGATTTGCCCGCGGTGCTTTCGGTTGAGGTGCAGACGCTGCAATGACAGATGCCGGCGCAACAAAGGGCGGCCCGGCGATTCGCGTGGCGCTGCCGTATCATTTGCGGACACTGGCGAAGATCGAGAGCGCGGAGGTGAGGCTGGAGGTGGCGGCTCCGGTGACGGTGCGGCGGGTTCTGGATGCACTGGAGGCGCGCTATTCGATGCTCGGCGGGACCATTCGCGAATATGGCACGGGGCAGCGAAGGGCATTCATGCGCATCTTTGCCTGCGAGGAAGACTGGTCGCACGAGTCGATGGATGCGGAGTTGCCGGAGCCGGTGGCCGCGGGGCGCGAGCCGCTGCTGATTCTCGGGGCGATTGCGGGGGGATA
>Ga0182027_10007886_pt1 | contig 15610 bp, 17 predicted proteins | sample 712E1DmetaG_FD_121300 | JGI IMG/M metagenome (GOLD analysis project Ga0182027, IMG submission 121300) | Permafrost microbial communities from Stordalen Mire, Sweden - 712E1D metaG (Illumina Assembly) | ecosystem: Environmental > Terrestrial > Soil > Wetlands > Permafrost | place: Sweden...
CCACCCGCTGTAAATGTGTGTGTCGTATATCCTGAGGAAGTTGCTATAGTGCCTCCCGAAGCTCCGGAAATATACGTTCTAAGTGTATTTGTATCGACCAATCGGTTATATTGTCCCGGAGAAAAATTTGCCGTTGTACTATATACGATAGTTGGATCGATAGAAACCGGATAAACACGAGCTGGGTCGTTTAACCACTTCTGGTTAACCACAATAGATATTTTATACGTCGACGTGGATATATCAACGGGAATAACGGATAATAACACATTGTCCAAACGCTCTCCTTTTGCATCCACAGCAAACGGTTTGATAAATTGGAAGAGATATCTGCCATTTTGATCAATAAATATCGGTGAATAAGATATAATCGGATTTTTCTTCGCTATGGCGCCGGGGGCATTGAGATCAAACGTAAACGCATTTCCTTCCATAGGCTGTTTCACAATGATATTTTCTTTTATGCCGTTTGGAAGCGGTTCGTAACTTAAGTCCACTTGATTTCTAACATTGGAAAAGATGAGCTTATTGCCTTCTTTCGTGGGTTTATTCAAAGTGGGATTCAAATTTGTTAACACGAAACTTGCTGTTGCAGTACCCCCAAAACTTACGTCGACAGTTGGTTTATTTGTTACAGAATCGCCAATTAATGCGCTGAATGCAACTTGCGTTTTATTGCCATTCGTAGATGCGGTGTAAAGAAACGGGGATCCGGTCGCAGCTTGATGAAGCGAAGGTGGCCTCGGAGTTTCAATATATTTTTTTATAACTGGAAATGAAAACCAAAGAGCAACGAGAGCCGCCACTGCAATAACCGTACCAACCAGTCGTTTTGGTGTAAAAAACCGAAAAACAGCACTCAAAATCGGTTTCAATTTCCATCCCAGCAACTTAACTAAATACCAAAGGTATTTTATATAGTACTGTATCTTCTGTTTCATATAAGCGTTATTCCCTAAATCTCATACCATTGTTATATTCACCCGTTGAGCTTTTTAAATCAAACAGAATGGCATATGTATAGTTATATGTATCCGTTATACTCCATGAGCCTTGCCATATCCCATTTGTAGCTGTGCCGCTGATAAGTTTTAAAGAGTTTTTATATTGATTATGGTCAGTCTGTATTATGGCAGTCGCCTCTGTTACAGGACTGTCGTTTTTTACCGTTATCGTCACTGTTTGTGTCTCGCTGGATTTCGGCGTTTGCGGGTCTATGGTAACCTCTTGAATTTTTGGACCCGCAACATCTGATCCATTACTCACTGTGTAAACCTGCTTTCCTCCTGGAATCGCTCGTATTGGACGTGGGGTAGGTGTTGGAGTGGGTGATTCCGTTGGTTGCATGAATGTATTTAAAAAAGGAAAACGAGCAAACGTTTCAAGATTGAATACATTTGAACTATAAAAGTAGACGAACACATTTATTCCGATATATAAACAAAATAAAATAGCTAACGGGATATACACCTTGGGCCGTTTAAGCTTGCTTATAAACGACGCCTTATTGGACGCTTTTGGACCCACAACAGAGTTGTCCTCTGGCGAATTGGCAGATGACACAACATTCGGCATATCTTTTTTATGTCGTTTTTTTATCCGCAGTTTTTTCACGTAATTACCCTACTCTCATCATGTTATAAGTAACTAAGAATGTCAAACCCGTGTGAGGTTAATCACATACATAATTTAGAAAAATCGCTTTGGAGCTTGAATATTCGCTAATGAAAAATTTATTATTCGAAGAGGATTCATCAAGGATGGATTGAGTACTTAAAATCACTCATATTTTTTACTCATATTTTAAGTTTACCAGACGGATACTCAATAGTGATATACGTAACTAACGAAAGTTTACATGATAATAATACAACAATAATGATTCTGTTAAGGGCAGAGGAATTGGTTTTTTCGGCGTTGGTATGATAAAAAAGAAGTCATATATGTATCCCCATGAGAAATAAGGCTATGTTTTTACTTTGTCTTTATGAAATATGTTATACACAAAAATAACGAGAAAAAGAAATGTCTCAGGTTGAATAATAGAGGCCAAACGTCCATACAATCCCTTCGTATAGAAATCAAATAATACAATAATTAGAATTTGACAAATACTTATCGCACCTAATAATACAGGCACAATATGTATGCGCTTAGGTTTGGTGAAATATATCCATACGGATACTGGCCAAAGAATAAAAAGTAGATACCCACCGTACCAAACAGTGTTATATATAATCTGGAGCGAATAAAACAAATCGTATAGGAGATTTTGCGGGGTCCCATTGATATATATATCGGAATCAGAAAAAATTGTAGGAATAGACTTGACTGCTTGAAAAACATACTGCACTACGTTATGACTAATTATTGTTCGATCAAATTTTGGAAGATCTTGCGTCGTTAATAAATTCACATCGACACTCGGATCTATTTTAGTCATATATTCGTAAGGCGATGGCATTTTCGTAGTCTTTTGATAGGCAGTGATAGATTTGTATAAATCTTTTTGTTGTTTACCCGCTTCAAGAGGAAGATTAAATTCAAGAATACGTCCTAATAAATCAATCTCGTTGACCTGAGATATACCCGAATATCCATGAAAGGAAATATTGCCCCATACATAGAGAAGTGGAAAAATAATACTAAGAATAAGTATGGTAAAGTGAATCCACAAAAGACGTTTATTGCGAATAGTTGGAAACAAAATGATGAGTGAAATTATTGGAACAATGATTAAATTTGGACGGACTAGCCAACCTAAAAGTCCAAGTATTCCAAACGCTACGTATTTTGTTTTTGATGGTGAATAAATAAGTTGAATGAGTATATATATCATTCCTATAAGAATCACTTGTGCGATTGCCTCTGGCATGACAACCCATTCCCACGAAAATATAGTTATGTTCATTGCTTGAAATAAACTAACACCGAATGCTAAGCTTTTCGGAATGGAAAGCGTAAGAAGCATACAAAATAGAAATACGCAACTAACAATTCCCAATATGTTTTGTGGTACAGTAATCCAACGTGCTTCTAAATTATTTATTGGCGATTGATCACCTTGAGTCAACGTGACAATACTCGATAAAAATATTGGGTAACCAGGCAACCGATATTGATTTATGACTGTAGACAGTGTGGGATGATTAAGTATATTGTTGCCTATATCGTAATACCCATAACTATCGGACAGCATGTTCGTAGGCGGATTAAAAACAACAAATAAAACGCGAACCGTTACGGCACAAATAATAAGCAGCACAATATAAAGCCATTTATTCCACATAACAATGATCCAATAAGTCTACCACAATAGATGTAGCTTAAAATATGTACTTTCCCATAGTGATATACTCTTGTCAAAATGAGTGCATCGCATAATCAGATCCTATTAGGGATTTTTAAACACAAAATATTGCTTCTGATTTCTATGATAACCTCTATTCTTCTTGTTACATTTGTGTTACTCGCATTGAAACTCCATAAGTATCTTCAAAATCAAACGGCATCAAAGCAAGCGACAAGTTCTAGTGATATTTATTACGCCTCAAAATCCGGAAATCCAAACTGGTATCTTAATGGCGCATCTCCTGCGGCAAATCCCATTTTGGGTACAACATCTGATAGTACGAATGTAGACGACGTTGAAGAAAACGATCTTATCCCCACATTTACCCCATACCCTCTACCAACTACTGTACCGGAACCAACAACCGCCCCTGTATATGTATCATCTTCTCCTCCCTCCTGCGCCGGTACTCCTACCGCCTATTATTCAGAAGCGATCGTGTCAACCAGTTCAACAGTGATAAACAACGCTGTAACAATCACAATAGAACTGCGCGATTGTAATAACAACGTAACTTCTGTGAATGACACGTTGACGATTTCACTTTCAAACACTGATTCAAGCGCTAAAATTAACGGATCAACATCCCCGATAACAATTCAAACGCAAAACGGTAAGGCAACGTTCACTGTAAATTCCCAAAATGCTGGAACAGATACGTTCGTTATTACGGATACTACGAGACCGTTTGCGGTAACCGATCCGCATAATCACAACCCAAGTGTCACATTTACTAATAATAGCTCAGGAAATTCTAATTGCACGACGGCCACTGGAGTTCCGAATTCATGGTATTCTGATGTATACCCCAATCCCCCTATTTCAACAACCAATGGATCAATTACGTTAGTCGTGGATATTCGTGACTGTAATAAAAATTTGGCGCCGGTTGCTGATACAATAAATATCACGTTAAATTCCGGGGACTCAAATACACAGGTGAATGGGAATACCCTCCCGCAAAATGTAACAACGCAAAATGGTGAGGCAACGTTTACTGTTACATCCCAGGCGATCGGAACAGTCACGCTTACCATTCAAGACACGACGAGTTCGTTTACTATAACCGATCCTAATAATCATAATCCGAGTATTATATTCGGCAGCTCATCCGCGCCTTCCACGCCAACGGATACACCCTCGCCCACGCCAACGTCTGCTGATACTCCGGCGCCAACATCCGCAACGAGTAACACTCCAACACCGACAACTACTCCGGTGCCTACTCCCACACTAACCCCGACACCCACAACCTCACCTAATCCAACTCCACAATAAAAAAATCATTTCAGTTTTGAAAGTAACATGTTCACTAACGATAAAACTATCGCGGCAATAATAGCTGTTCCGAATCCGGTAACATGGAAACCTGGTACGATCGCGCTCATGATCATAAGGAGTAACGCGTTAATGACAAACGTAAACAACCCTAATGTCAAAATAGTGATCGGTAGCGTCAACACAAGAAGTATTGGTTTCACGAGTAACGTTAAAATACCCCAGACGATTGCCATAACAACGAGTGCTTGCCAACCGCTCACACTAAATCCCGGCACAATATACGCAGTCACATAGAACGCAATAATATTAATCAACAATTGTATAAACATATGTATATTTTAGATCTCGGAGATACTGATAACAAGTTTTCACTTGACAAATAATCTGCACTTCGAAATAATCTTATAAATCGCACAACTATGCCGGATCAAATCGTCGAAACATCAACCACAGGTTGGCTTCAGAGAATACTCAACTCGTTTCTGGGTATTATCATTGGTCTTGCATTATTCATCGGTTCATTTGTTGTTCTATATTGGAACGAAGGACATTTCGATTTATCTAAAGATGCAAAAAAAGCTGTACAAATTGAAGCAAATCAATCGTCCGACGCGAGTCTTAATGGAAAACTCATAGCGGTCACGGGACCCGTCACATCGACAGAGACTTTAGGCGATGGCTTATATTTAAAACCAATAAATATTCTTGCTCTAACAAGGAAAGCAGAAATTTTTGAATGGAATGAAAGCCAACAATCTAGCTCTAAGACGAACCTCGGCGGATCAAACACAACAACCACAACCTACACATATGCACTAAACTGGACGGATTCCCCTCATGATTCGTCGCAATTCAAAAATCCGACCGGCCATATAAATCCGACTAAAATAATTGAAGATACGACACTTCGGGTAAAATCTGCCCAGATTGGGAATTACTCACTTGATATGCAAACGATTGATTTACCATCGTTTTCAACAATTCCTTTAAATCAGGAAAATACAATTACTACCGCTCCCGCAACTATAACTTCCGATTATATATATACGGGACACGGCACACTCGCCGCTCCACAACTTGGCGACATGCGGATAAGCTATACCGGGCTTCCAAACAATATAACACTCACGGCAATGGGAGTTCAAAACAATTCAATGATTTCATCATATTACGACGCCGGTGGGCATAAACTCTATCGCCTATTTCAGGGTTCTCTGGGCGATGCGGTGGCGACGCTTCATAAGGAATATCAACTGTGGATTTGGATATTCAGGGGTATTGGATTTTTCATGATGTGGATCGGACTCATGTTGTTCTTTGGACCAATTAGCGTACTTTTGGATGTGTTACCTGTGTTTGGTGGTATCAGCCGGGGAGCGATCGGGTTTCTGACGTTTCTCTTATCTATCCTGTTATCTTTCGTTACAATCCTTGTATCAATAATTCTTCACAGCGTTATTACCCTAATTATTGCAGTTGTTGTCGCATTTCTCCTATTCATGGGCATTGCTCATGCACATGGTAAAAGCAGTAAACCTACGTTGGCAAAACCATAAACCCCTAGACCTTTAGTGATCCGCGGAATGCCCTACCACTATAGTAAGATTCTGCACCGTTATGATATACGAAAACCTGATCATAGCGACGATCGGCAAATATGGCGCCCCCGAGAATTCTTATTTCAGAAGGTGTTTTCAACCAACTCGACGTCTTCGTATCGAAAGCACCTAATTGCTGCAACTCCCTATATTGTTCTTCCGTTAAAACTTCGATGCCCATACTTACCGCCAAATCCAAAGCAGAATTTTTTGGTTTAAATGATTTCCGGGATTCCAACGCTTCCCGGTCGTAACAAACATTTCTGCGGTCGAGAGGTGTCTCTGCTGAACAATCATAAAATATGAATTCACCCGTTTTTTTATCAAACCCGACAACATCCGGTTCTCCGCCAGTTTTTTCCATTTCAGAAAGTGACCACAATTTTTCTTTACTCGCTTCCAGCTTTGCTTGTACTTTTGCCCATTCAAGACCTTTATGACGATTCATGCTTTTCTCAAAACGGATTTTCAATACTCTCAATAGCTCTTCACGGTGTTCTTTCGACAATTCATTTTTAATGCTTTTCACATTGGTCATACGTGTATTTTACCCGCTTAATGAACTGAAATAAAGTGAGCTTGCTTACAATTGTATTTTTTTTCTTTGTGTAACTCTGTGCGGTTGTATGTATTCGGCTTTATTATTCTATTTTGTAATATATTTTTCCCAGACATTCAAAATAGTTGAACTTAATGGCATATACCCCATTAAACTATCAATCGTTTCTAAATGTTTTCGAATAACATCAGGAGTTTGTGGATTATCTAATACACCGGGATCTGCAGTTAAATCCGCAGGAACAAATGTATGATACCCAAGTTGTGATGCTGTCCGAGCAGTTGAATCGACACATATTGAGGCATGCCCACCCACAATTATTACTGTTTTTACATTATGTTTTTTTAAATGATTATCTAAATCTGTCCCCATAAAAGAGTCGTACCTATATTTAATAATTTCATAATCACCTGAAAATGGTTTCACTTTATAATAATTCCAACCCTGACCACCTTGAACTACTGTGGGTGGTATTCCATCAATCTCCATTTTCAGACGAATACTAATAGGTAAATTTTCTGGTCTTTCAACCATTCGTACAAAAACCGTTGTCGCAATTGGATACTTTCGTGATGCTGCTAAAAACGTAACTATACTTTCTGCTGCTTTATCGAGGTCAATAAAATTAACACCCGTAGTTTTCTCAAGAAATTTCGGCAGAGGTTCTTCTGGATTACAATAACCATCCATTACATCTACAACTATAATAGCTGTTTCTTCTGGTTTTAAAACATTAGACACTCTTGAATCCAATGATCGTTCTTCATCCATAACCGGAGTATAGCAAAAAGTCCGAACATTCATCTTGACAACAAATAATTGAGTCGTCAATATGCTCTAAATAATTTCACTCCTAGTAGTTAAAGATCGTCGAACGTATTTTGTTTTGTAATAAAATTTATACCACCCTACAGAAATGGGCAAAAGAAAAGTTAAGAGATAATAGACATAAACATCAAGTTTGTAATAGCTAGATGAATGTAAAAGCTTAACGATAAAAAGGTAATCAAAAACTACAGCTATTAAAGTCCAAAAAATTGCTAAACCGAAATAACATTTAAATTCTTTTCGTGCAATTTTCTTAAATAATACCCAAAGAGTAGCAGCAATTCCAAAGGGCATTATTGCCCAGCCTAAAAGGTCTTTTGGTACAAAAGCGAAAAAAATAAAACCTAAAATATATCCAAATAACCAAAGAATAAATCCCCAAAAAATAGTGTTAAAAAATATTTGTTTTTTAGTCTGGGGAATTTTATCGCTCATTCCCAGAGCTTCTCAAAAATCACATAACTAGTCAACAATGAAGTTCAAACTCACTACCACTGATATACCCCGTGTAATAACCATTCCCAAATTCGTTCCGGAAGAATTCGTTTACCAAAACAATATAGGTGCGCGTCGATACCTATTCGATACCGCATTTTCGGATGCTCCTTCTGACTAATGGTATAAATCAAATTAGCAACTCGCTGGGGATCTAATATCCGGACTAATAGTTTACTTTTTAATGTTCTCTCTCTAGCGCTATCCATTTTTAGCATGAAACGGTGCTGCACATCGTAGTACGGTGATGTTCGTAAATGCGATAACTTAGAAGACTGAACATTTTTTGAATATCCTTCAGTTAAAAATGTTCCTGGTTCTATCTGCGTTACTTTAATCCCAAAATGTGAAAGTTCAAATCGTAATACCTCCGTAAGTGTTTCGATCGCATATTTGGATGATGAATAAACACCCATCATGGGAAACGGAATCAGACCGTTTATTGAACTAATATTAATTATCAATCCCTTTTTGTTCCGTCGCATTATAGGAGCAACCACCTGGACCATCCGTAGCATGCCAAAAATGTTTATTTGATATTGCTGAATAATTTCCTCAATGGAAAACTCTTCAATTGCCCCGTGATATCCGCGCCCCGCATTATTAACCAAAATATCAATTCGATTTTCACTTTTTAATATTTCCGTAATTCCTTTTTTTACACTTAAATCATTTGTCACATCAATTTCGATAACATGAAGCGACAACTGTTCCTTTAAGACAAATTCTTGAAGTTTCTTCGCTCCATCACTTTTAATATCCCGGACGGAAGCGTACGTAACATAACCTTTTCTTGCAAACAGAAGGGCAGTTCTATATCCAAAGCCAGAAGAACATCCAGTAATAAGAACAACTCTAGAAGAATCCATAATGGAATTATACCAAAGAGTCCGAACCGACCAACCCTCATCATTAAACTAGCTTACAATTATTTTTTTGCCTTGTGACAACTCATATAATCAATAGTTGTTTCGGCAATTGCCCCAGGATAGATCCCTGACGGTACTTCGGAATGATATATATTTCCATGAGAAGTATAACGAAAACCAATACCTGACGCTATTATAGCTAACTCGTCTGCATGAAATTCTCTTGGTCCAGATGATTGCATAAATGCATCAGCAGCATCTACCACAAGAAGTAATCCGTTAGGTTGTAGAACTTTTGAAATATTCCCTAAAACACTTTTATATAAATAATATACATTGTCTCTAGAATACGAGGTCTCCCACCTGCTATTTCTATATGTTAAATGAGACCATCCAAAAAATATCGTTACTGCGTCAAATGAATTCTCAGGATATGGAATTCCATCTTTTACATCAGCTACTTTTTTATCCCCTGCTGAATTTAAAGCCAACATACCTGGGGAAATATCCATAGCGCTTACCATCGCCGGTGTAATTTCTGAAGGGTAATACGCAGCATAATCTGCGCCAGAACAAAGATCCAGGAATCTATTGTTTCCAGATACGCGATCCAGCCGTTCAGATGTAAATCTCCTGACTGCAGTTAAAACTTTAGGACCGATAGGCTCATGTATGGCCCATTCAGGAGCCCATGCGTCCCAAAACCCACGTATAACACTAGGAGATGCATATCGAAGATTTGATTCAATCTGAGGCATCCTGATATTATACTATAAGATAATATTTGTGCAAGTTGTAGCTATGAGGCCTCATTTTTTGTTTTAACTCAATAAAGAAGGATAATAACAGAAGTATTATATATTTTTTATTATTCCAACAATCTAACCCCTTTTTTTTTCCGAGCAATAGAGGGTGTTCGGACTTTCTACCTTCACAGTATATAATAGAAAAAGTGAAAAAATGAACAATAATCCTTATAACAATAAAGCGTTTTTTGTAAAATATAGCGGTATGCGCCGTTCTATTATGGGACTTGAAGGCGCAGGTGAGTGGAAAACGCTTGAAAAAATGCTACCGAGCTTTAAAGGTAAGAGGATTTTAGATTTGGGGTGTGGATTTGGTTGGCATTGTCACTATGCTATAGAACACGGAGCCGCGTCAGTCATTGGCGTAGATATTTCAGAAAAAATGTTGGCGGTTGCGAAAGAGAAAACTTCAAAAAAAATTAAATATACCTGTAAATCTATTGAGGATATAAAATTTCCCAAAGACTCTATTGATATGGTGATCAGTTCCTTGGCGTTTCACTATTTAGAATCTTTTGAAGATATCATAAAGAATGTTTCTGTTTGGCTAACAAACGGAGGTGATTTTGTATTTTCTGTAGAACATCCGATTTTTACTGCCTATGGCACAGAAGATTGGTTATATGACAGCAGCGGAAATATTTTACACTGGCCTGTTGATAACTATTTTTCCGAAGGTAAGAGAGAAACCAAATTCCTTGGGGAAAAAGTCTTAAAATACCACAAAACGTTAACAACATACCTTAATGCCTTGATACGAGGCGGTTTTGAAATAAAAGGGGTGGTGGAACCTCAGCCTAACCAAGATATGTTAAAAACAATTAAAGGATTGAAAGACGAACTCCGAAGGCCGATGATGTTGATAGTCTCTGCAAGAAAGAAGTAAACGAACAATATAATAAGATCGTCAATACAATCTAAACTCAACTTTACTCTGAACGGTAGAGGATGTTCGGAATTATTTTCTTAAGTGAATATAACCCCAAATTCCAATTGCCACTATTTCAACAACACTAATTAAAAACACCTGCAAACCAGGCGGGTATGTTCTCGAATGTATCTTATTCGTAATGGCATAATACAACACGAAATTATTAACGGATATAACAATTGCAGCAAAAACGATAAGACTTGTTGTAAGTTCCATAAAATATCTCCTTACAAATACATTGTCCTCTCAATTCAAAAAGGAATCAATTTTGAGGATAATTTGCTCCGAGCGGTAGCAGCTCCTTCGATAAACTCAGGACAAGTTGTTCGGATTTATTTCCTTCTCTAATTAGACGTGACGGTAAATGGTGCTTTTATTGATATATCATGAAGCGTTGGATGTTGATAGCTAAATGTAATAGTTCCATTACCGATACCAATCGGAACTTCTTTTGAATAATTTTGACCTCCGGCCTGGCTGGTTAAAACGGTGGCGGGAATGACGTACGTCGTTTCGTATTGCCCCTGATTTATTTTCGTTGTATTAAACGTAAATGTAGTAGTATCACTGTCTTTCCCTAAACCATTTATCGCAAGAAGACTGATACTTGCATATGGGGCGTGAGTATTGGGGACAATACCGATAATGCTTATGTTAACTTTTGTTCCGGCCGGTCCATGTGTAGGGCTGATGGTCATGGTGATACCGTTTTGCGTAACAGATTCGCTATCTCCCGGTGACGGACTTCCAGGTTGGGCCTCTTGAGTTATCGCAGGCAAATTTTGGACAGGTACTTGATTCGTCTGTCCTTTTTTACCTAAAAGTAAATAGCCGCCAAGTACCAAAAGAAACACTACCAATCCGACGATGACTTTGATAAATGTATTACCGTCTTGTTTCGAAGTACTCACAAATTAAGTATTTCAAAGTTCAATAAGATAAGCAAGATCGAATTAAAACCGGTTACTTGATATTGTCTTTTCGTATGCTTACCATATATGTATGGGGAAAACAGTTGGCGTTATCTCAGGAGTAATTGTCATAGCAGGAATTATCTTCTTTGGCATTACTTCTATACATAAAAATCAGCCATCTAGCGCTCAACCGACAAATTCTACATCCACCTCTCAAACCAAAACAACCGGAGGAAAATTTATCACAACATGTACTCATTACGAAACAGGTGCCACCGGATTTAAAACAAACGACGCCTCACTTATCCCGACGGATGTTGCAGCAATAGGCTCCGGTGAAACGTTGTGCGGAAGCCTCGCCGAATCAAATTCAGTCTATTATTTGACTGACAAATCAGATTCCCAGATCGAAGATATGTATAAAACAAAAATGCTCTCACGCGGATGTACGGTCGCGGCTATCGTCACGCCGGCTCCGGGCTCTGAAGTATATTCGTTAAATATATCGTTCGCCTGCGCCGATGGTCATTATTATGTTGGCACCGGCTTTAACGATAACGGCTACTGGGTCACCTTTAGTCCTCCGAGATAATACCTCATTTTACTCCGAGCGATGGAGGACGTTCGGACTTATTACGTTCAGACTAACTAACTTTCTGCCGAACTCAACATATCATAAAACGTTGTTACTCCAGGAGGCGCTTCGGTCCGCTTACCGGATGTCACATTAAGAATCTGCAGGATCGATTGTTTGCTTGCTTCTGAAAGATGAGCCAAACCCGGATAGGCGTCCTGTCCTCCGGCCGGGGTAAACGATTCCGGGCCAAATACATACATCCGTTTGAATATGCCGCTCATAATTTCATCTTTCAATGCTTTTTCCTTACCGACATAGGCACCAAAGATATACTTTAACAATTCCTGCATCTTTCCCGTCGGATCAATAACAATGAATGGTCGAAGTTCCAAATTGTCCTTCTCGGTGTTTGTTCCCCCCATTTTGATCTCCTGTCGCATACTGTCATCCTTCATTGCACCCGTTATTTCACTCAAGGTTCCGAGCCCCCCTCCGCCCATGAAGAAAAATGCTCTTGCTCGTGTGTAATACAATTCCTGTCTTTGAGACAGACTGCGAATGGGAACAACTTCCCCTTTAATGGTAAGCGGATCATTCGGGAAGAAATCACTAAACACCGCACCTATTGGCTTAGGAGTCCCACCTTGTCGATCTGCAACGGTGCTGGCAGCCTTACTCGCCATACCCATCGCTCCCATATAATAGCCGCCGGTCATGACATTCCAATCATTCTTCGCTAATAACGACCCGATATCTGCAGCGGACCACAGAACATTTAAGGCGTCTTTTGCTGTTCCTGCGTTTGGCCCGTGATCTCTAAGTTCTTTCAAATACCCTGCGGCGGCAACACCCAAATCAGGACCGCCACTTCCGATAAATAGTGCCGCTACGTTTTCATTCACAGCTTCGGTCATGGATTGATTCTATCAAAAGTCCGAACGTCGTGCTGGACTCAAAGTAAACGAGGCGTCAATATGCTCCAAATAATTTTGCTCCGAGCGGTAGAGGACGTTCGGACTTTTTACACGTTGTCTCTATAATGTTATAATTAAAGTATAGGTATTTATGAAATTTTCAGAAAAGAATATTAGGATAGTTGTGAATGTGTTAAAGTGGTTCTATCTTGTGTTTATCATCCTCACTTCTATCACCACCATAGCTTTTATTCTTCTATTACTAAACGGACCCCCAAAGAATGTATCTCACTACTATTCTTTGATAACAGGTATTTTGCTTCTTTTAACATGTATTGCATTATATTTTGGCTTAAAAAAAAGATGTCAATGGATAGTTCCGGTAATGGTAATATTAACTTCATTAAATATTGTTATCCTCATATTTTCTTCTCCAAAAGATTTACCACATGTTATCGCAACAATTATTGGAATGTGTATAGCGGGATTTGAATTCTATTTCTTCACTACAAAAGAAGTACGAAAATACTTCAAAACAAAAGGTTTCTATTTATTTGGATGATAAAAACAATAGAGATATAGTATTTTAAATCTCCCTAACGCTCTAAACTCTATTTTGCTCCGAGCGGTGGAGGATGTTCGAACTTATTTCACTAAAACATATTAAAGATAAACCAATAATGGTAGAATATTTAAGAAACAATAATAATATTCATCTTATAAGAATATATGAATGCTGAGGAAAAACCAGAAACCCAGTATGCGTTTTCAACCCCAGGAGCAAGGTTTATGGCTCAAATGCTTAATGATGGCGTATTAAAGCCAGAAAATACATCTTGGACTCGATTTTTGCATCCTAGTAATTATTCATTACCTGGTACTGTCCTAATAGGTTATGCAACAAAAGTTCAAAAAGAGTATGATATGTCCGAATCAGCTCCCATGGATCCATCAGAGGCAAAAAACACGGTAAATGGCGTTTTAACTGAATGGAAAGAACATCATATTATCGATGAAAAATTTGCTTCCATCTTATCCACATATTTTAATCCTGATCACGTAATTTCAAGCAACGGAACCACAATTCAAAGGAATATTTCCACCGGAACAGAAGTTACAATTTCTTTGATGGATGAACCTAATTTGGAAAAACGATTATCTGCTATTTTTAATCGTGTCGGTGTTTCTCAATCCGAAGATACAATTAGACAATTGACACGAAAGAAACATGCAGCAAGGATGCTTGGTCACGTTGTTTTTACGGTTCTCGCATTTGAAAGTGTAAAAGATGCTATTAATCAATTTCCGGAAAACGAGAGTAAAGCAAAATTCTCGTTAGACTCTAGATATTTAATATTACATGAAATGTCTGATATTATTTATCGTCAATATCCCCTGGACAAATCAAGTCGTTCAATAGTCACAAAAGATAATGAGGGAAGAATGCAAAGGCGAACGAGCGAAGTGAGAGTTGCAAAAGGATTTGAATATTTACAATTTGAGGCAGATTTGGAAAAACTTTCCATAACTCCGACTCAAAAAAAACAGATTATACAGGAATTACGAAAAGACAATATGCGATATGAACAGGATATTCTTGAATTACAAAAAATGGCAAGGAAAAAAGGAATCGATTTTGCAAAAATATTATCAAGTTTTTCAGATGATGTAGACACATTGATACGACATGGTATACCAGAACGAGCTGCTAAAAATATGTTAAGCATCTCGCCTACTCGGTTGGGAGAAAGTAACGGTTTAACACCTTCACAGGTCAACGAATGGTTTACTGAAATGAAGCAAAAGTATTTAAATGCATCTTCTTAAAACGTCGACAACCTCTACATCCTCTATTAATGAAGCTATAAATCGTTAAAGATAGGTAGACCTTGTAGATGTTGTAGAAGTTCCGGGAATAAGGACATCTTAAAAGTTCGAACCGTCCATCCGTCATACAAAAAATAGATTGTTCTGACGGCCTAAATCGTAAGCTCCCCCGCGTGGATTCGAACCACGAACCTTCATCTTACAGTACCCTTCTTGTTACCAAAAAGACTGGACTATCTCATATCCGTCCGTCAAATAACGAACGAGACTCGGGTATATAGTCTCTACACATTTATCCCGCTTCATTTATTTACAATGATTGCGGGAATTTAGCTCGGGATTGTCCTGTATCGAAAGATACAGGGGTTCCCCGAATTAGCCCGATTTTCATCTCCGATTTACATCGGAGCGCTGCCTAATCGACAGGATGCCGCTCTACCGTTGAGCTACAGGGGAATGTTAACGAACTTCGTTATTATACCAGATTTAGCTCTGTTTCGGGTGTTATAATAGCTCCATTGTGAAAACATATCTTCTTGCGTTACTAGCCTTCTTTCTTGGAGTGATTGCTGTATTAGGCTACCAATATCTACGTACTAGACAAATTAGTACGCCAGCTATCTCCATCCCGTCAAAAATTTCACCGACTCCTCAACCAA
>Ga0182027_10007887_pt1 | contig 15609 bp, 10 predicted proteins | sample 712E1DmetaG_FD_121300 | JGI IMG/M metagenome (GOLD analysis project Ga0182027, IMG submission 121300) | Permafrost microbial communities from Stordalen Mire, Sweden - 712E1D metaG (Illumina Assembly) | ecosystem: Environmental > Terrestrial > Soil > Wetlands > Permafrost | place: Sweden...
CGACCGGCGGACGTACGCCGAACGCCGTGGATCCCGTGTCCTGGCACGGGACGACAAAAAATGACAAGTTTCGAATAAATATTTTTTAGTGTGTCTCCAGACACAGGATTTTGTACGGTACCAGCCATTTTAACGCAACCCCCCCCACTTCGCCTTTCGGCTTCGCGGGAGAGTTACCTCGACACAAAAATACCCTCGAGCTGAGCTCGAGGGTATTTTTGTGTCGTTAAATTACTTCGTAGCCGGTGCGGTCGGTGCGGGGGGAACCGTCGGGTTGGACGACGGCAACGCGTCAAAGGTGATTTTTGTGGCGTTCACCGTTGTCGCGTCCTTGATATTATCGGCGGAAGTGACCGTCACCACCATGCTGGTCTTGATGGCGTCAATTCCGACAGTTTTTTCGGTGTAAGGAGTCGGCGGCGGAATAAGTGTTCCGGCTTTCATCGAATCTTGAAAGGCCTTGTTGGCCGCGTTCATCTCTCCGGGCGTCATGGGGATCCGAGCGGTTATCTGTGTCTTATCCGTGACAACCACCGTTCGTTCGGTCGGACCGGGCGCATCCAAAGGATTCAGTGAAACCGGATTGGCGGCGATCACGAACCTGTCGGTATCCACCGATTTGACCGTGCCGCTCACCGTATTGACGGTCGCGGGCGACGGCGGAATAAGTCCGCTCTCCGTGATCTTCTTTTTTGCCGCACTCATACCGGCGGCATACCCGCTCGCGTAATCGCCGCTTCCTAAAATTGACGCGTTTGAACTGTGACTCGCGCCCCACGAGTAACCTACAATGACTAAAGCGACAACGGCGACCGCAGCCACCGCTATCCACATGGTTTTTATCCCATTCATATTAAATGGCTTTATGTTTAGTTTCATAGTATAGCACGGGCTAACCAATTCTAATACCTTACCAATTTACCAATAATCCAAATAATGCGGTTCCTAATAACGGATGATTTTATTTGTAAATTAGTAACAAATTAGCGATTCGTTAGCAATATCAGTAAATTAGTAACAAATTAGCGATTCGTTAGCCCAGCGCCTTTTGTGGATAACTCGTTTGTGTTATAATTTAGCCATCTAAAGAATGCCCTATGATCAAGAAAACATTAATTAAGCGATCCGGACCAAAAAGGTCCGCGAAAAATTTTTTAATGTTCCGCCTTGCGGCGTTCGTCGTTCTCTTGGGCGTCTTCGCTGTCTTTGGTTTATTGGGTAAAAACACTCTGGCGCAGTCATGGTCCGAACCGCCGAATGGTTCGATTCCGCCAGCCAACAATGTGAGCGGTCCGGTCTGGACGCAAAACTCCCTAGTGCAAACCGGAAATTTTTGGCTTTCGGGCAAAGGGCGCTTAGACGCTAGCGGGACCGGCGACGCCACCTGCCAAGGCGCCAAGGTCTGCTTGGCCGACAGCACGGGTGGCTATGGACTTGTTAGCGAAATGACCTCGGGCACCGGCGGCGCCGGTCCGGCGGTTTATGCGCAAGGTAACGCCGGGTTTGGCATTTACGCCTCCAGCACCTCCAACTACGCCGGCGACTTTGTCGGCAACGTTTATGTAACCGGCACGCTTAACGCCGCCACGGCACTTCAGGTGAATGGCACCAACGTCTGCCTCGCCGACGGTACACATTGCCAAGGGAGCGGTGGTTATTGGACGGCAACGGGAAACGATATTTACAACAATAATACCGGCAAAGTCGGCATTGGGACGACGACGCCGCAGTTTAAACTAACTCTAAATGGTGCTGGAACTTGGTTAACAGCTGGCTCCTCGACCATTTCCTTATCTGAATCAGGTGTAAGGCAGTGGGTATTAGCTTCCGGGGGCATCGTATCAGGGGATTTTAGTATTATAAATGGTTCAGATAGTTTGGCAAAACTTTCAATTCAAGGTTCAACCGGCTTTGTCGGCATTGGGACGACGACACCACAACAATCGCTACACGTATCTTCAGCAACAGCTTACCAAGGTATTTTCATAAATGGAAGTGCCGCCCCATCAATTGGTTTTGCTCAAAATCTAACTACAACATCTGCATGGAAATTGGGTTTACAAGGCACTAATGGAACTCGATTAGCAATTAGTTCCGGCGCAGGAAATACGAATGTGATGTCTTTTGCTGGTAGCAATGTTGGAATTGGTTATGATGATCCTGGTACGGCGATGTTAGCAATAAACGGTAACGTCGGCATTGGGACGACGGCGCCGGGAGCGCCTCTAACAATTACCCCGGTAACGGACTTTCAGAATAAGATATTGTGGTATGACGATGGTGCTAATTATATTGGTGGAATAACTAAACAAAGTGGAGACATGGGCGCAATTTTTACTAAAGGCGCCAATGCAAATTTCAAAATAAAAGTATCTCCTACTTATGCCGGCGCATTAGTAGATGCATTTACTATTAATACCAACGGCAAAGTCGGCATCGGGACGACGTCGCCGGGAGAATTGTTGTCGGTCGGCGCGGCCGGGACAACAAAAGGTGTCCTTTCTTTGGCTGGCGATACTTCCGGTAAAGTGATCATTCAACCGCAAGCTGCGGCGGGTTCGGCAACCTACACTCTTCCCCCGAACGCGCCGGGAACAGCCGGTTATGTTCTTTCCAGCGACACCTCGGGCAACCTGACTTGGGCGGCGCCAAGCGGCGGCGGTTCGCAAACGCCGTGGACCGCTAATGAAGTCGCCGCCGGGTACACGCTCTACGGTAATAGCACCGTCAGCGGCAACATGACGATCGATTCCACTTCAAACGCAACCAAGGGGTATACGATAATCAATCCAACGACCGGTAATGTCGGCATCGGCACGACAACACCGACTAACGGCAAATTGGATGTTGAAACCGCATTGGCCACAACACCGGCGATTTATGGCCTTACTTCGACAGCGGGCGATATAAGCATAATCGGTAAAAATACCGCTACCTCAGGAAATTCGACCGCTATTGAAGGAGTAACTTCTGACGCGAGCGGTTATGGTGTTTATGGTACAAATTTAGGAAGTGGCGTTGCTATTTACGGCAATGGCGGCACTACCGGTGTTCAGGGCTCAGGTTTGGGTCAAGGTGTTTATGGCAGTGCAACGAATTCCACCGGGGTTGGTGTTCAGGGATCCGCTATCTCAGCTACCGGCGTTAACTACGGCGTCGAAGGAACAAGCCCTAGTACGAGCGGTTACGGCGTAGCCGGTACCGCTACGGCCACATCCGGCACAACCTATGGTGTCTACGGAATATCCATGAGCGGGAGCGGTTATGGCGTTTATGCCACGAATACTGCTACCAGCGGCGTAACTTACGGTGTATTTGCAAACGTTGCTAGTTCAAGCGGTTATGCTATATATGCCCAATCAACCGCAACCTCTGGAAACGCTTCTGGTATTTATGCATCAGCAGCAAATCCACTTGGTGTTGCCGTAGAGGGCGAAGCAACATCCGCTACTGGCATTAACTATGGCGTTTATGGAGATACTGGAAGCCCAACGGGTTTTGGTGTTGCGGGCAAAGGGGGATCCACCACCGGTAATTCTGTGGGAGTATATGGGATGACAATGAGCACAACGGGCTATGGTGTTTACGGTGTAACCGCCAACACCGGATCTGGCTCCGGTGTTTATGGAGTGGGGAAGGGCACAACCGGTACCGGTGTTTGGGGACAAGAAATTTCTTCAACCGGTGTTAACTATGGCGTTTACGGATCAACAGGAAGCCCGGCTGGCTATGGCGTTTACGGAACCAATACCGCCACCACTAGCGGCGCGACAGGTGTCTATGGAACTTCTGCGAGCGGGAGCGGCTATGGCGTTTATGGAAATAATAGCGGAACTTTGGGCGTAGGTATTTATGGAGTGGGGCAATTTAATGGTGTTAATGGCGCGGCTACAGTTGCCACCGGTTATGGCGTTTATGGCCAAAACAGTGCTTCTACCGGTACTTCAGCGGGGGTGTATGGTATTAGTTTTGGTACTACCATTGGTGCGGGCGTTTATGGGGTTAATGGGTCGACCGCGGGCGGCTATGGCGTTCAAGGTGTAAATAGCGGCACGTCCGGTGTTGGTGTTTATGGACAGGAGCTTGCGGCTTCAGGCACTACCTACGGTGTCTATGGAAGCGTCGCGAGTCCTAACGGCGACGGCGTCTACGCAACCTGCACCGGCACCGGCGGAACCTGTAACGGTCTTGAAGCCCATGCCACCAACGGCGCCTCGGCTGTGTATGCGGTGGGTGGCGCTTATGGCGTATTTGCGTCGGGAACCGCTTACGGATTTTACACGACCGGTAACACCTATATCGGCGGAAACTTGAACATGAGCGGCACCTCCAGCATTTCCACAGGTACGTTGTCAAACAGCGGGGGATACTTTTCAACTCTTTATAGCTCACAATCATTTCCAACAACCACCGTCTCAGGGGGATTGAAAATTGCTTATAATAAAACGAATGGTGGTGCGGAAACGGACTTCTATGATTTGTTCCCCGGAGCGACAACCGGTTTCAACTTTTATACGGGAACTGGAACGAACACGTTCGCGCTGTCCGCATCAATTTCCAGTAACGGAACATACACCCCGTCTGACCGTCGATTGAAGACCGACATAAAAACAATGGATAACGATCATGGGTTGTCGATAATAGAAAAACTGGACCCCGTTACATTCCGATGGAAGTATGACCCCGCCGGTGTGGGTGAGCAGCTTGGTTTGATCGCCCAAGAAGTGCAAACCGTTTTACCGCAGGTTGTGAAAGGCAAAACCGATGGTGACCCGTTAAGCGACCCGTTGACTATCAATTATTCCGCGATTACTCCGGAACTGATCAAGGCGGTTCAGCAGCAGCAAAAAGAGATCGACGACCTGAAACTTCAGATAGCGGAGCTGAAAGCAAAATAGATCAAGCAGCATGATCAAGACCCCGCCAAAAAGCGGGGTCTTGACTTTTTAGCCAAAATGATGTAAAAGTCGAATAGGTTCGATCAACAACACACAAGGAGAGAGTCATGAAGAATGCACTATTCGCTCTGTTTTTGGTTCTTTTCACAATTTCAGCATGCGACATGGCGGAGGGTCAGAATTCCGGATTGACAGCCCCGGTAAACGCGCAAACGGAGTTGAAACCGGCTGTCCAGCCCGGTGAACCATGGACAATTTCGGGTGACAATATCTACAACAACAACTCCGGCAACGTCGGCATAGGTACAACAACACCAGCTGCTACTCTCGATATTTTTTCTACAAGCGCCACCTCGTTAAACATCGTCAACAACAACGGCGGTTATGGCGTGTATGCTCAAGGCAATGGCACTGAAATCGTGGGAACAACGAGCGCGACTACCGCTTCAAAATACGGCGTTGCCGGTTTCAATACTGGAACAACCGGATCGAACGCCGGCGTTTTGGGAACTGCCGCCAGCGGTAACGGTTACGGGGTGTATGGTGTAAATAACGCTAGCGGCGGTATTGGGATATACGGCACGAATAACGCGACTTATTCGAATGCTTATGGAGTATGGGGTAATGTTACTGGAGCAGCTAATACGGGCGCGGGTGTCATTGGAACGAATTCTGCTTATACGGGTTATGGGATTTACGGACTAAATTCAGCAGCTACCGGTGGTGGTAGAGGTGTAGTGGGAGAATCAAGAAGTCCGGATGGAACCGGTGTTTATGGATATGCTTCAGCTATCTCTGGCACTACCAACGGTGTCCTTGGAACCGCCGCGAGTCCGGACGGTTACGGAGTGTACGGTGAGAACACTGGTGGCGGGCACGGACTCTATACGCCAGATAGCGCCTATGTTGGCAAGGACTTCATCGCGCCGAATAACAAGTGGGGCGGCGATGTCGTGACCAAGGACTGTCCCGAAGTCGGGATCTGCACTTGTGACGATGGAACCTTCATCGTAGCAATCGTCAGCCGCGGCGCGCAGCTCATCTGCCGCCAGATCTAGGACGAACCGGACGTAAAAGGGGACACGACCCTTTTCTCGATTCAACAACTCGACGGGCTCAGCACACGCTGGGCCTTTTCTTTTTAGCAAATTTTTAAACCAATCCCGCAAGGCGAAACCTTGCGGAACGGAAGAAGGGGGTTGATCCTTTTTACGACACAGGGCATGTCTCGACACGGGATCGACTTCGCCACACGGCGTCGTCGGTCCCGATTTTTTTTCGGTTCTAACGAATCACGAATCGATTACGAATTTACGAATAATACGTTAATAGACACCTCGCCAATTTTCCGCAAGGCGAAACCTTGCGTCATCGTCTAACCAAGGCGAATCCGCAAGGCGAAACCTTGCGGTACGACGTTACGATGACGTTGGCGCAAGGTTTCGCCTTGCGGGTGTTGGTGGGTACTGACACTTTTATGCAAGAGAAAACCTAGTAAAAACAGGGGTATTTATTGATTCTGGTGTCGAGCTGTTGGCGGTGGATAACACTTTTGTTACAAAAATTGACTTTTTTGGATATGGTTTTAGTGTAAGTATTTATTTAAAAAAATATGCAAAGAACGATATTGGCTAACGGTAGTTTTTATCACGTTTATAATCGGGGTACGGATAAACGAAAGGTATTCTTTAACAAGCGTGATCATCAACGATTTTTGGATGGTCTAGTATTTTTCAATACATCAAGAAAAGTTGGCAGATTTTCGCCCGAGGCGGAAATTAAACGCGACGACAAGATGGCGTTGGTAAATATCATCGTATTTTGCCTTATGCCCAATCATTTTCATTTATTGCTGGAGCAGCGCGTCGATAATGGGATTGCAAAATTTATGCAAAAATTAACAACCGGCTATACGATGTATTTTAATAAAAAATATGAACGCTCGGGCGTGTTGTTCCAGGGCGTCTTTAAAAGCAAACAAATTCCATCCAACGCGTATTTGCTTGAGCTAACGAGGTACATTCATACAAACCCGGTGAAAATTCTACGTCTCGATGGTCTCAAAAAAGCAGATATTAAAAAATATCTTTTAGCATACCCCTGGTCAAGCTTTTCTGATTATGCCGGTGTAAAGGATGATCCCGGAATTGTAAATAATAGAGAGGTGATAATGGGGCAATTTGATTCGCCGGAATCCTATGTAAACTTTGTGCTGCAAGGCGAAACCTTGCGGCCTGACGATGGCGCAAGGTTTCGCCTTGCGGGACGGGGATGACGGGGACGAAGCTTGTGTCATCACCGCGTACCGACGGGCACGGTGCACACTGGGTCTTTTTTATCTTTTTATCGCGTATCGTTTGTGGTATAATTAATAACCATATCAATTCTATGACCAAGAAAATATTGATCAAGCGTTCACGATCAAAACCGTCCGCCAGGCGCGCTTTGGCGTTTCGCCTTGTGGTGTTGGCGCTCGCGATCGGCGCGATCGGGGTCTTTGGTTTTTTGAATAAGAACATCTTGGCGCAGTCATGGTCCGAACCGACCGGCGCTCCGCCAAGCAACAATGCGACCGGTCCGGTCTGGGCGCAAAACTCACTGGCGCAAACCGGAAATTTTTGGCTTTCGGGGAAAGGGCGACTTGATACGAGCGGGATCGGCGACGCCACCTGCCAAGGCGCCAAGGTCTGCTTGGCCGACAGCACGGGTGGCTATGGACTGGTTAGCGAAATGACCTCGGGCACCGGCGGCGCCGGACCGGCCGTGTACGCGCAAGGTAACGCCGGGTTTGGCATTTACGCCTCCAGCACTTCCAACTACGCCGGCGACTTTGTCGGCAACGTTTATGTGAGCGGCACGCTTAACGCCGGCACAGCGCTTCAGGTGAATAGCACCAATGTTTGTCTCTCCGACGGTACCAACTGTCCGCCGACAAGCGCTTCAACACTGGTGCTTACGAATGCAAAATATTCCTATACTGCGGCGCCTCCGGCAACCGCTTGTTCCTCGGAGTTCGGGTCGAACTACAAGAATGCGTCAATACTGGATCTGCTTGTGAATATGAACAATTCGACCATCGTTCATCACCCGAATATGGTCGGCTTCGTTGATGGCGATTTTCTCGTGACTACGCAGAATTCTTATAACAATGGGTATAGCGTGAATACTTCAGTATCGGGGACAACATATACGGTGGGCGATTTTTCTAGCGGCACTTTTGCGTCGACTGAACAGGTCTTGTGCGTGCGGAAAAATGCGCCGGTGGAGTTTACCGCGGCGACCTACTCGAACGGTTCGGCGCCTCCGGCAACCGCTTGTTCCTCGGAGTACGGGGCGAACTACAAAGACGCTTCGGCTCTTGACCTTTCGTTGCGCGTTGGTCGTTATGCGACGATTAAAACAAATTCAAGTTATTCCCCGGCACAATATGAATTTTTAACGACAACGGTCAACAACAACTCGCGCTACGGCGCGTATATCACGGCGTCTGACATTTATCCAGAGTTAAACAGCTTTTCATCTTCCGTCGCCTGCGTCAACAATACGGCCCGGTAGAACGAATGCGAAAGCAAGATCAAACCGCCGGGTTCCCGGCGGTTTTTGTTTTTGGGGTGGACTGGATCGAAGAAAAACGATATGCTGAATGCGTAATATATGCTCAAACTGTTCAACTCTTACACACGCCAACTCGAGGAATTCAAGCCGCTCCATGGCAAAGACGTCGCCATGTATTCGTGCGGGCCGACGGTTTATGATTATGTTCATATCGGCAATTTGCGCTCGTTTCTTTTTGCCGACGTTCTGCGCCGCACGCTTGAGCATGACGGCTACAAGGTCAAACAAATCATGAACTTGACCGACGTCGGGCATATGCTGCACGACGCCGACACCGGCGAGGACAAGATTGAAACGGCGGCGGCGAAAGCGGGGACAACGCCGCAAGAGATAACGCAAAAATATTCGCAATATTTTTTTGACGTCATTAAAAAACTGAACATCGAACCGGCATTTGAATATCCGAAAGCGTCGGATAACGTGAAGCAAATGCAAGCGATCATCGGTAAGCTGCTCGAGAAGAAGTACGCTTATCAGGTTGACGGCGACGTTTATTTCGACGTCAGGAAGTTTGAAAAATACGGGCGGCTTTCGGGCAATACTTTGTCAAATCTCGAAGCCGGCGCTCGCGTCGAGATAAACGACAAAAAAAGAGATCCGCTTGATTTTGCCCTGTGGATAAGTAACGACCGACACGTCATGAATTGGCCGTCGCCGTGGAGCGCCAAGGGCTATCCGGGCTGGCATATTGAATGCTCGGCCATGGCGATGCGCTACTTGGGCGAGATGATCGATATCCACACCGGCGGCGAGGATAATAAATTCCCACATCACGAATGCGAGATCGCCCAGTCCGAAAGCGCCACCGGTAAGCAATTCGCCAAGTATTGGATCCACTCATCGTTTTTGCTGGTTAACGGACAAAAAATGTCCAAATCTTTGAATAATTTTTACAAGGTCGAGGAGCTGGAAGCAAAAGGGTATTCCCCGCGCGTTGTTCGGTATGCGCTTATTTCTTCGCATTATCGCGAACAGCAGAATTTCACTTTTGAGTCGTTGGGAGCGGCAAAGAGCGCGCTTGAGAAAATTGATAACATCGCAAAACGGCTTGGCGAAAGAACCAAGAACCCCACTACGCTCAAGCTTCGCGGGGCAGGCCAAGAACCAATTTCCAAAAACGACGCAAATATTAAAAGTATAATTGACGTTGTTGAGCGTGATTTCTATGATGCGATGAACGACGATCTCAATGTGCCGCGCGCCTTGGGCGCGTTGTTTATCTTTATTCGCGAACTTAATACCGCGCTTGATGTCGGTGTTGAAGAGTCGCTGAAAAAAGCTGCCTTAACAGCCCTTAAGATAATGGTTGCCGATACGCTCGGGTTCACGATTGAAAAAGCTGAAGCGGTTGCTATTGACGACGAATTGAAAAAACTTTTAGCCGAACGCGAAGCGGCGCGAGCCGTCAAGGACTTTGCGCGCGCCGATGCGATCAGAAAAACCTTAAGCGATCGCGGCTACGCGATCGAAGACGCCTCCGGCGGGGCGCGTTTGAAAAAGATATAGTTAATTCTCGACTGCTCTCTCGACCCAGCTCGAGATCCGCTCGAATAGTATTTTTGGAAATTGGTTCTTGGTCTTTGGTTCTTGCCCGAAGGTTACATCCACCTTTTAACTCTGAAAAATATCAGCATCCCCGCGGTCATGACGACCATGGCGCCCAAAAGCGACGGGAATCCGTAGGGACTTTGCATGAATGCATTCATCATCGGCGCATCAACGATCACGACGCTGGTGAGCAAACTCAAGGGCAGCAAGATGCTCGTGAAGATGGTGAGCATCTTCATGACCTTGTTGGTGCGGTAAGTGAGCAATGTTTCGTTGGTCTCGTGAAGCGTGTCGATCGATTCGCGCTGGCTTTCGAGCGTGTTCCAAATGTCGATCGTTTCGCTCACCAGATGGTTGAATTGGACGGGAACCGGCAGTTTAAGCGACGAAAGCGCGGCCCGTAGTTCGGTAAGGGCGTATTTATGCCCCTGAAAGGCCTTGCGCGCCCGGGCATTGCCGTTTTTGAGGAATAACACTTGCCTGATGGTATCTTCGCGTCCGGATTCGTCAAAAAGTCGATTTTCAACCGCGCGTACGTCGTGCGACAGCTGGACCAGCAGAGGGAAGGTCGAGCGGTAGATCATGTCCAGGAGTGAAAGCAGGACGGTGGCCGGATCTTGCGAAAGGATGAGTTCGCGCTTCACCGCATTGGTCATTTCGTCGGTAAGCGAGGTAAGGTCGGAGAGCCGGTTGCCGTGGTTTACGGTCACCAGCGTGTTGGCGGTAATGAACACGTCGAGTTCGGTTTCTTTGACGCCGCCCGATTCTTGATCCCTAAGCGGGAAAATAAAAACCAAAAATGCGTAGCCGGGGCGAACAATGCATTTGGAATGCTGAAGCGCTGGCAAGAGTTCGCGCAGGTCATGCTCATGCATGGGAAATTTTTTATTGAGCGCGCGAATATTAGCCATGTCGGCATGTCCGACATGGATCCAGGTGGTGGCGCGGCCGCGGTATTCCAATATTTTTGTCGACTTGGACCTGTTCATGGTCATAGTATATCATTTTTGATATAATGTTGTCATGCCAGATGAGATAGAAAATAAGCTTCCGCTCGCTGAAATGCCGCCCAACCCGGAATCAGGCAAAGAAGCGGCGCGCGAAACCCGCCCGCAAATCGAAAGACAGACGCCGGCGGAAACAATTAACGAAGCCGCGCCCGCCGCGCCGGTTGTTTTGCAGGTGGCGGAACCCACCGCGCCGGTTGACCCGACCGTGCGCACCATTGAACTTATCTTGTCTGAGGATCTGATGGAGCAATTTAAGGGATTGTCGCCGGCCGACCAAGCCAAGTTTAGAGCCAAGGGCGAAGAAACCGTTACTAAGCTTTCGTTTCTTATGCGCAAGACCGCGCTCAAGGCCAAGGAAGTGCTTAAGCTCATCGCCGGCTGGCTGAGGTTTATTCCGCACGTCAACAAATATTTCCTAGAGCAAGAGTCAAAGATCAAGACCGATAAGATCATGGAGTTGTATAAAAGAGAACATGGGGGATAAATAGCTGTTAGCTGTTAGCTGTTAGCTGTTAGCTGTTAGCTGTTAGGTACGACCTAAAAACTAAAAGCTAAAACCTAAAAGCTAAAACCTGTGTTTCAACTAGGCATTGCGCTCCCCGATAATGTTGTAGTCACGCAGAACACAACCATGGCCTGGCTCCCTTGGCTCATCATTATTGTTGCGGCTTATTTTGTCATTTTTGCCGCGCTGCTCATACTGCGGCGCATTTTGCGTAAGCGGCATCGCGAGGCCAAGGGGTTTCATAAGATCGTGCTTCTGGTCACTGTTCCCAAAGAAGCGGCAGACGTGAGCACGCAGGGGAACAAAGAAGCGACAAGCGCCGAAATAAAAGAGAAGATCGGCGCCGCCGAGTCGCTTTTTGCCGCGCTGGGCGGGCTTTCGCCTGAGAAGGGAATAAAGGCCTGGTTTGTCGGCCGCGAGGACGAAGTGTCGTTCGAGGTCGTCATGCATGAAGGCCTTATTCATTTTTACGTCGCCATGCCCGAGCGCTTGCGCGACCTCCTCGAGGAGCAGATCCATGCCAATTATCCGCACGCCGACATCGAGGAGGCCGACGACTACAACATTTTTACGCCCAGCGGATCGATTGCGGGCGCGTGGATGGTTTTTAAGCGACCTTCATATTTCCCGATCAAGACCTATCAAAAACAAGAGATCGATCCGCTTTCGAATATCACGAACGCGCTTGCGACCATCGCCGTTCCCGACGGCGCCGCCATCCAGCTCGTCGTACGCGCGGCTCCCTCGGGATGGCGCAAGATGGCAGTGAAGATCGCGAGCGCCATGCAGCAAGGCAAGTCGCTTGCCGAGGCCACGCAAAAGGCCAAAGGCGGACTCGGCGAATTTGCGCGCCAGCTTTCAACCAAGCCAAAAACCAAAGGCGAACCCTCGGTCGAACGCAAACTCACGCCGCTTGAAGAAGAAATGGTCAAAGGGCTTGAGGAAAAGGCCGCCAAATCCGGCCTGGAGATGAATATCCGCATCGTGGCCGCCGCTTCCAACCAAGAAACGGCCGACAAGCATGTTTCGGACATCGTGAACGCCTGGAGCCAATTCAACATCTATCAGTATGGAAACAGCTTTCAAAAAGTGACGCCGACCTTTAAAGATACTTTCATTAAGCTGTTCATTTATCGCGGTTTTGACGAGCGAAAAAAGATCGTGCTGAACGCCGAAGAAGCGGCCTCGGTCTTTCACTTTCCGGGGCCGTGGATTTCCACGCCGAATATTTATTGGCTCGCCGCCAGGCACGCCGCGCCGCCGGTCAATATTCCAAAAGAGGGAATTGTTTTGGGTTTTAACGAATACCGTGGCATTGAGACGGTCATAAAGATGAAGCGCTCGGATCGGCGGCGGCATGTCTATGTCATTGGTCGGTCCGGTGTTGGAAAAACGGAGGTTATGGTGAATATGGCAATTCAGGATGTACAAAACGGCGAGGGTGTTTGCGTTGTCGATCCGCACGGCGATTTTGTTGAAAGAGTCTTGCGGCATATTCCGCCGGAGCGCGCCGACGATGTCATTATTTTTGACCCGTCGGACACCAAGCGTCCGGTCGGCCTTAATATGCTCGAGGCGACGAGCCCGGACCAGGTTGACATGGCCGTTCAAGAGATGATCGCCATTTTCTACGAACTTTTCCCGCCGGAAATGATCGGTCCGGCGTTTGAACACAACATGCGCAACGTCATGCTGACCCTCATGGCGGACCTTGAGAACCCCGGCACGATCGCCGAAATACCGCGCATGTTCTCGGATAAGGAGTTTGCCGAGTCATGGATCAAGAAGGTCAAGGATCCGGTGGTGCGCGCTTTTTGGGACAAAGAAATGGCCAAGACCTCGGATTTCCACAAGTCGGAAATGCTGGGCTACCTTATTTCCAAGGTCGGCCGCTTTGTGGAAAATGAGATGATGCGTAACATCATCGGACAAACCAAGTCCGGCTTCAACTTTCGCGAGGTGATGGACAAAAAGAAAATTTTGCTTGTCAATTTGTCCAAAGGAAAAACGGGAGATGTGAATGCCAAGCTGTTGGGGCTCATTATCGTTTCCAAGCTCACGATGGCCGCGCTGTCGCGCGCCGATGTTCCCGAAGACGAACGAAACGATTTTTACCTCTATATCGACGAGTTCCAAAACTTTATCACCGATTCGATCAGCACCATTTTGAGCGAAGCCCGCAAATACAAGCTTAACCTTATTATTGCCCATCAATACATGGGGCAACTTGCTCCAAAAGGGGATACAAAGTATCGCGATGCGGTCCTGGGGAACGCCGGTACGATGATGGCTTTCCGGATCGGCATTGAGGACGCGCAAATTTTGGAGAAAGAATTCGCGCCGACCTTTAACGCGTACGACCTCGTGAACGTGGCCAAATATACGGCCTATACCAAGCTTTTGATCGAAAATACCGGATCAAAACCGTTTAATATGCAGACCTACCCGCCGCGGCCCGGTAACAAAGAACTTGCCGCCGCGGTGAAGCAGCTCTCCCGCCTCAAGTACGGCCGCGATAAGACGATCGTGGAGATGGAAATAATGGAACGATCGCAGCTGGGCTCGCCGATTCGCATACCGCCCATGTCCGAAGGTGTGGTAAAATAGTTGGACGCTGATGCGTCCTTGGATCGTTGCTAATATACGAATTGATACGAATATGACTAATGCGCTACGAATTCGTATTGGATTCGCTATATTCGTATCAATTAGTATATTAGCATCGAGTCGCTGCCGCAAAAGGCAGCTACAATAACGTAATCAAAAAATAGCATGCCCGAATTTTTATACAAAGCGCTTGAGGCGGATGGCAAGACCGTTGAAGGCATTGTTGAGGCGTTTTCCGTAAGCGATGCCTCGACGGTTTTAAGCGACCGCCAGCTTAACGTCATCACGCTCGTGCCGCGCGAAAAGAGAAAGATCTACGAGGTGTCGCTCGGTTCGTTCTTTTCCGGGATCAAACGACGCGATGTCGTGGTTTTCTCGCGCCAGCTCGCGGTGCTGGTCGCGGCGAACGTCAGCATTGTTCAATCGCTGCGCACGGTTGCCAAGCAAACGACCAATGAAAAATTGCGAGCCATGGTCGGGGATGCGGCCAACGACGTCGAAGCCGGCGGACGCCTGTCGGCGGCGCTTGCAAAAAACCCCAAAGCGTTCACTTCGTTCTATACCAACATGATCAGGAGCGGCGAGACCTCGGGCCAGGTCGAGCAGGTGCTCAATTATCTGGCCGACCAAATGGAGAAGGACTACGACCTCATTTCCAAGGTCAAGGGCTCAATGTACTACCCGGCTTTCATCCTTGTCGCAATGGGCGGCATCGGTTTTGCCATGATGGCCTTTGTCGTGCCGCAAATGACGGCGTCGCTAATTGAAGCCGGCGGCACTTTGCCATGGCCGACCTTGGTGCTTATCGCGGTCAGTGATTTCTTCAAAAATTTTTGGTGGGCGATGATCATTGCGATCGTCGCCGCGGCCGCCGCCGGCATTTGGTACATCGCGACCCCGGACGGCAAGCGCCGATACGACTACATCACCTTGCGGATCCCCATCTTCGGCGGCATCTTTCAGCGCCTCGCCGTGGTGCGCATGGTGCGAAGCATGAAAACGCTCTTGGACGGCGGCGTTGACGCGATCTCAGCGCTCGAAGTGACGGCCGACGTGGTGGGGAACGAGATCTACAAGGACATCATCCTCGAGACCGTCAGAGAGGTTCGCGACGGCCGGCCGCTTTCAACGGTTTTTTTGAAGCACCCGCGATCGGTGCCCCCCATGGTGAGCCAAATGTTCGAAGTCGGCGAAGAGACCGGCCGCCTTTCGGAGATATTGGAACGCTTGGCCGACTTTTACGGCCGCGAGATCGAGAACATGATCGGCGGACTCGTCACGCTCATTGAACCGGTCATCATCCTTATCCTCGGCGCCGGCGTGCTGCTCATGGTCGCGGCGATCGTTCTTCCCATGTTTGCGCTGGACAATCTGTCTTAGTATCCGGCGCGCGATGTGGTATAATGCCAATAGCAAATCAAAGAGC
>Ga0182027_10007888_pt1 | contig 15606 bp, 15 predicted proteins | sample 712E1DmetaG_FD_121300 | JGI IMG/M metagenome (GOLD analysis project Ga0182027, IMG submission 121300) | Permafrost microbial communities from Stordalen Mire, Sweden - 712E1D metaG (Illumina Assembly) | ecosystem: Environmental > Terrestrial > Soil > Wetlands > Permafrost | place: Sweden...
GCCGGCCTGAGCAACTGCGGACTTGCTCAATGGGCACCTTTGCGACGTCTCGCATGGCCTCATCGTGACGTCTCCATGAGCACCTTCAAGATGCTCCCCCGAGGCACCCGGCCGGACTCTTACAATTGTGATAGGCATTTCAGCACTCAAGCCGCGCATCCAACTCCATCGTTCCGGCTATGCGGACGGGTCCACTTCAGGGAACCAGGCAACTAGATCATAGAAAAACGCTGCCTGAACGAAGATTGGGAGCAGTGCTGGAGCCTGCTGCCGGGCGATTTTCTCAAATCATCGATGTGCTGCCTGTACTCCGTAACACCATGACCCGGAGGCTTTCTCCAAAGCAACGGTTGGTTCGTTATCCCTTTGGCTGGGTACCATCGTCTTCGTGCTTCTTAATACACTTCTCACTCTTCTTGGCCTGAACCATACCGAAGGAAAGTCCGCATGCGATACCAAGAGCGAGACCAACAGCAATATTGTCCAAGGCTACGCCAAGCGCTACGCCTACTGCTATTCCCAGCGCAAGCCAGGTGGCTTCGATCGATTGCTTGGATTTTTTAGGAGACTCGGGTTTGGGATTCATCGTGGGTAAGAGAGTTGCGAGCATCTGGCGCATAATTCCGGCCTCAGCGCTCCACAGCCGCACGGTGCCGCAATTCTCGAGTCTTGATGACACAGAGGTACTCGTAAAGCCCGTGAAGGCGAGCGAAGTCGTACCCCTCGCGGCCGTCTAGGAAACCGCGCTGCCAGAAATAGACAAAACAGAACCGGAGCAGCGGCCGGGCCGGCAGGCGTTGTGAAAAGATCTTGAGCCGTCGCCTCCAGCCGACGTTGCCCGCCTGCAAATGCGCGCCGCCGCGCGCCAGATGCCGGTCCAACGCCACCCGCGCCTCCCAGTTGGAATAGCGATTGTGCTTCTCCACAAAAGTGGCGACGTCGGGAAACGCATAGTGATCCATCTCGGACTGCAGCCGTGCGGTCCTCCCCTGCACGACGACATGCTCATGCACCTCGTTGTCACCGCTCGCCGTGTCGACCTCGGTGAGTTTCTCGTAACGTCCCAGGCGATGACGGAAGAGGCGCAGGTTCCAGTTTGGATAGTAGGCATGCTTGAGCCACTTACCCATAAACATGAACCGCCGGTTGATCCAATAGCCGTCAACCGGGTTCTCCGGATTCTCAACGATCGCGCGAAATTCTGACTCAGCTTTCGACGGGAGCACTTCGTCGGCGTCCAGGATGAAGACCCAGTCGTGCTTGAACGGCAGATGCTCCAGGGCCCAATTCTTCTTCTTCGGCCAAGTGCCGTCGAAATTGAACTGCACCACTTTCGCTCTGGCGGCCTCGGCGATTGCCTGGGAGCCATCAATGCTCTGCGAGTCCACCACCCAGAGCTCGTTCGCCCATCGAGCCGACGCCAAACATCGGGGCAGATTGGCGGCCTCGTTCTTAATGGGAATGAGTATGCTGAGGGGAACGCTCATGGGGAACCGTTGGGCAACGAGGTCATCCGGCCCACAAGAATCATGCTGTTCCACAGCCACGGCATCCGGCCCACGCCCCGAAATTCTTCGACTATAAAACCAAAACGGACGAACATTTCTGATAGGGTTTGCCGGCTCCAAAACTTGATGTGGCCTCCGACACGCGCCGGGTGGTGATGGAAGTCCCATTTGTCGGCCACGCTCAGGGCCAGATTTTTCCAGTAACCGTGATAGGGGGTCGACACGAGCAGGTGGCCATCGGGCTTCAAGACCCCGCGGGCAAACTGAAAAAGCTTCGCCGGATCGTAGAGATGTTCGATCACCTCGGTGGAAATCACGGCATCGATGGGCCTCTCCTCTACCAAAGCCGGTTCGTCTCCAACCCCGAGCCGATAGATCCTCGCCCCGCCCGCATTCTGCCGCGCAATCGCGGATCCTTCTTCGTCCGGTTCGCAACCGACTGCCGCGTATCCAGATTCGTTCATTCGCTTTACCATCACCCCATTTCCGCAACCGAGATCGAGCACCGAGCAGCAGCGATATTGCGCCAACAGCGAAAGGACCGCTGGCTCCAGATAGGATTGGGAGTAGGTCGGGCCGGCATCGTTCCAGCCGTATCGTGTAGGGCTATTCATAAAGATGTCGCCGGGGTTTGATCGGCGCGCAAGGGTGGCCGGCACAGACGGTCCACGGCGGCATGTTCTTGGTGACAACGGCGCGAGCGCCGATCACAGCGCCATCTCCGATCGTCACCCCTGGATGCACAAAGCATTCCGCCGCGAGCCAAGCCTGCGCTCCCACGGAAATGGGTTTGATTACGAGCGGGAACCCCGATTTCTCATAGTCATGTGTGCCGCCGCACAAGTGCGCTCCCTGGGATACGACTGATCGCCGTCCCAATCGGATCGTTCCCTGGGAATAAAGGATCGCGCCATCGGCCACCCCGCACTCGTCCCCGAGTTCCAAGTTCCATGGAGCCCATATCCGGACCCCCGGGTAAACATGCACCCCACATCCGACCCGGGCTCCGAAGATCCGGAGCAATGTCCGGCGCCAGCCATGGAGCGGACGTGGACTTGGACGAAAGAACAATTGCCACGTCAGATTCCATCCGACGCGCCGAAGCCGGTCGGAAAGGGGGAAGGAGGGCCCCCGACGGGTATTGGTATTAACTGTCATGCCCGGGCGAGCCTGCGTGACACGGTTGCCGCGACTTCTTCCACGGAAATGCTGCCGATACAGCGTTTCTTCTCAATGAGACATTCGTCAAGGCCACAGCCCATGCACTCCACGCGTCGATAGAGCACGTCATGGCCTTCCCCCAGAGGGAACCACTGGCCCGGCGGATTTCGCGCTGAAAAGATCGCCACGCATGATGTGCCGGCGGCCGCCGCCAGATGCATCGGACCGCTGTCGTGCCCAACGAACAACCTTGCCCCCGCCAAAACTGCTGCGCTCGATCGAGGCGCAAGGCGACCGCAGAGGTTCAGACGCGGGCCGGACCAACCTTCGAGGAATTCGGAGGCCCGCGCAGCTTCGTCCGCTGATCCGATGAAGACTCCTCCCAGGGTCGGGCTGTTCCCGCTAAGCGTCTGGATCAGACAGTGCCAATTCTGGTGACCCCAATCGTTGGCGGAGATTTTTGTGCCAATGCTGAACACGATATAGTTGTCGGCAATGCTTGCCCCAGCCAAGAGTTCCCGTGCGGCCTTCAACTCGGCTGCTGGCAGATTCAGATCGAACCAACGGCGGTCATGGAGGTCGGCTTCCCCAAGAGTGGCCACGCGGCGAAGCAAGCGGGTGGCTTCCTTTTCGGTTTCGCCATTGGCAAGTGTCCGCAGTTCGTGACCGCTGAGTGAATCGAAACCGACTCTTTGGCGAATGCCGCACAAGCGGAAGAAGAACGCATCGCGACGAAGGTGTCGCAAGCCGCGCCATGCGGCCAGGTTTACTACAGCGCTAAAACTTCGCCGACGCAGGCGCCAACCGAGGCGTGCAAGCGTAATCGGGTTTCGCGTCCCCACCGGGTACGCCATATAGTAATCAACCAGACCAAGTCCTTCGAGGAGAGCCGGTGCCGGCGCCGCCTTGACGGCCACTGGCAAATTGGTGAGCAGCGTTATCCGAGCCTGGGGGTAGGCTCGGCGAATAAGCCGGAAAGCGGGCAGAGCGACACAGGTATCGCCTAGACTACCGAGCCGATAAACCAGGACTGATTGTGCTTCCGCTGTCAAAATGCGTGTTTCCGAGTGGGAGTCCGACTAGGAAGCGTTTGCTTTGCAAGAGCCTGCTCGCAGGCGATTGTCACCTCTTAATCGCGAGCAAACGCGCCTCCTACAATTCGCCCAGATATGGCTTGGACGATTTCGGCTGGATAGTCAGGGGCGCACCTGCCGGACAAAGCTCTGGCGACGACTGGGGATACGTGGATCTACTCGACCCGCGGGCGGGAGCGTATCCTCGCGCTCGGCGGATTTGACGGCCACGAGACATAGACCAGTCGTGAACACGATAAAGCCGAGCGCAGTGGGCTGCTGCAAAAAACCATTGATGATTGCGAGAAACTCCGAGCTGAGGATCAACCAGCCAAGCGTGTGGCCGCGCCGCAGACTACCCCACGCACGCCGGATGATGAAAACGCCGAATCCACATCGCAGGCCAAGCCAGAGGACGGCGAAAATCGGTCCCATCTCCAGCACGGTCCGCTCCCATTCAGCCTCCGCGAGTTCATAGACGAGCGCATTTGATGTCAGCACAGCGCCGAAGTTGGAGCCCAAGCCGATGCCATAACCAAAGAGCGGAGCCTCGCCGAGATCGTGAAACGCCATGATGAACTCGTGGAAGAAACGCATGACGATGGCTTCCCTGAACGAACCTCCGGTTACGGTGTTGGCGTCATTCCACCGGGTGAGGAATGTCTGCACCCCTTCTTGAAAGAAGCTGGTAAGCATCAGAACGCCGAAGATCGCGACTCCCGCTGCGACCGTCCATATGGTCGGCCAGAGCAGCCGGCGATTGAAGTTCCCGCCCAGCAGTGCAAAGGCGAGCAGCAGTCCGAAGTTAAGCACAAAACCACGGCTTCCCGACACCGGCAGAATGACTACCACCGCCACCACCGCCACCCAGCGCAACCAAACGGAAGTCCATCGCTTGTCGACGAACGAATAGAGCAAGAAGGCCATGACGAGCAAATTAAAGCTCGCCGCGCCGGTGTTATAGGAGAAAGTCCCCGCTGGACGGATCCGCCCGAGAGCTGCCCCAATCTGGCCGATTCCCTCGACCATTCCCCGGTTAAGAATACTGTCTGAAGGTGCAAAAAACTGGGCGACCATGAGCGCTGCCATCGGACCGGCCAATAGAAGGAACCAGCGACCGATCCGGAGAAGATCCTGGTAATCGAGAACTTCAGCCATGATAAAGATCAATGGGAGGTGCAGCCAGTAGATGCGAAGGCCGTAAAGGACGACTAAAACGCTCAATCCCGGGTTGAGCATGACCTGAAGGACGGCGAGCAGGGACAGGCAGACGAGCCACAGCAATGATGCGCTTCGGATGCGCCCTCGGACCACGTTTGCGCGCCAGGCCAGGACATATATAAGCAGGGCAACGGGATCCCTGACGATCGACAAGGGCAGGGCGATTATTGGGATGCCTCCAAAGATCCATTTGCGGAACACGCCTTCGAAAATCAGCAGAAAGAAATAGACAAATATCCACTGCTTGACCTGGTTGACCCGCTGGGGGTTCAGTCGGGCTTGACGAAGGGAGCACCTGCGAGGATTGAGGTCGGGTTTTGACATTTCGCTGTCATCAATGCCGTCTTTGGGGTGTCCTGATTCAACCCTTAGTCCCAACCTGGATCTTCGACTGATCATCTGAGAATTCCGAATTGATGTTTCACCGCGAAGACACGAAGGGCGCGGAGGGAATCGGCCGGAGATTTCAAGTGCGTGTTCTCTGTGTCTTTGTGGTCAATGAATGTCAGGAGCATAGGGCAAGGTGTTGTTGGATCGCTTTGGCGACCTTCGCGCCGTACTCCGTCCAGGTGTAGGCAGCCGCTTTTGCGCGAGCTGCCTCTCCCATGACCCGCGTTTCCTCCCGGTTGTCGGCGAACCAGGCCAATCGGTCGGCGATCTTCTCAGGCGAGCGAATCGGCACCAGAAATCCCGTCTTGCCCTCCTCCACCAGGTCTTCCCCGCCGGTATTGGGAGTGATCAAGATTGGCAGTTCCTGGCTCATCGCCTCTTGCATGACGAGTGCCCTTCCCTCGACAATTGAAGGCAGGCAAAGGATGTCGCAGCTTGCCATCAATGCGAGTACGTCGTCGTGGGGTCGCGTCGGCTCGTAGATGAAACTTGGGAGTTCCCGCCGATAGAATTGCAACGGTGCAAGCAGCGAACCCATGACGACCAACTCGATGTCGGCGCGGTTTAGCGACTTGACCGCCGCAAACAGATCCGCGAGGCCCTTGCGTTGCGTCATGCTTCCCGCAAACAGGACCCGCAACGGCCCGCAGGGCGCGCCTGATGAACGCGACGCATGGCCATCGCCATTCCTCGTGAAAGGCGGCGATCCGAACGGGACGATCAATACGTTCTTTTCCCGCCGAATGTCGGCCGGCAGAGAATCGGCCACAAACTTGCTTGGGCAGACGACCAGGTCTGCAAGCGCCAATTCCCGCGAGCGGCGCTCGTGCTTCTGCGCGCTGTCCCGGGTGCCGACCAGCGTCGGCTCCCACGCCGGGCAGCGCAGCGCCTCCTCCTTCAGCAACCGCTGTGCCGTCGCCCAATGTGCGATAGGCAGCTCGTAGTACCGCGCGAGTCCCAGGCTGGCCGCCGCGGAAAAGGTGTATTCGCAGGCATATTCGTATCCGTACACACCGGTCAGCCCAAGCCTGGCGGCCAGTTTTTTAAGGTTCGCGGCCACCGCCGCGTCCAAATCGCGATACACCGCATCGATGCAGAATATCCCGAATTCATCTCGAACAGGAAACTTCCAATTGGCCCGAGTCGCCAGCACCCTGGCGACTTCGCGCAAGGGGTGCCGCCGAATAAGCGCGGATGGAAGGTCGTACGCGCGGCGGTCCCACTCGGCCTGCCAGCGCCTCGGTATCCACGCCGCCCCGCCGCCTCGCGCTCCACCCAGCGTTGTGTAGAACAACCCCAATTGCCCGGCCGACCGCAGGGCGGCCAGGACGTGGCGTACGTTCTGATTTCCAGTCGGATGACTGAGCAAAAGCATTCTATGGCATCAACCGTGTCGTCGAACGGCAACCGAGGAACAAGAGTCTATTCATTCCGACCTGGCACGGTTCAAGCCATTGCCTTGGACCCGAATCATGGCCATCTCCCGGCCGTCCGTATTTCGACGTCACGGCGAAGCCTTCTCGGCCTTGAATGCGAAGTTGCGGGTAAGCACGCTGGAACCAATGGTTCCGGTTTCCACACGGTTAATCGCGCGAATACCCGCTCGCACAAGCTGCCAAGCTCCCTTTCGAATCATGCCCGTCATGCCACGCGAAGTACCCAGGTGTTCGGCCGCTGCGAATTTCTTCAGGCCATGGATCATGCAGAGGTGTCGGGCGCTGGCCTCGTTCAACAAAGTCTCATGGGTAAAATCGCCCGCGAAGACCGTCATTGAGAACGGACTGTCTCCGTTTGGACAGTGCGCGATGAAAACTCCGCCCGGGCGCAAGGCACTGGCGATGCTTCCGAGCAAGGTCAATATCTCCGGCTTAGGCAGGTGCTCGATGACATCGAACAGCGTGATCAGACCGTAACCTCCTCCGCTAACGCCGCGCATGTGCTCGATAATATCGCCGCAGAGGACCTCCGGGCACACCTGCCGAGCGAGTGCGACCTGCTCCTCGCTGATATCGATTCCCTCCCTGTGGATGAAGCCCAGCGTGCCGAGGGCATGCAGAACATTGCCGTTGCCACAGCCCAAATCCAAGCAGAGGGCGTCTCGGTCGAGGTGCTCGACCCATGGCGAAAGCAGCGGCAACAGCTTCGAGTCCGAGAATTCGTAGCTGACGCCGCCGAGCGATGCCTGCGTGAAATTACTTACGTAGGTATGGTAGACCGTATCCTTGTAATTCTTTGGATGCACGAAATCGCAATATCACGGAATAAATCCCGAAGAGCCCGGATCGAGGGGGCCGGCTGAGTGCCACGGGAAGATCGGTCATGCCACCGGTCATCCTCATGAGAGGTGACTTCGTGCGCACGGCAACGGGATCAGGAAGAAGCCGCGCGGATCACGCTCGGACGATTCCATCGAGGGCATCCAGAAGGCTTCTCGATTCTTTGTCGGAAAATTTCCTGGCGAACAGGGCATCGGTGGCCAGCAGGGCATCCAAGTCGCCTCCTGCAAGAGTCACGGGGCTATTATATACTACTTTCGGCCATTGAATATAATGCAGGCCAAATCGTGTGGAGAACTGACATCCCCTTTCGATATCCTGGGAGATTGAATTTGCAAAAGGAGAAGCCTTAATGATGGAATGGAAAAAATGTTCCTCCGGGATATGTGTATATCTATGGAAGCGCACGTAGCCCGGGTTCCGGTCGACAAACGACAACACGTATTGAGCACAATCGTCGGTCAGAGCCCACCAGGTGGATCCCTTGTAGGGTGTGGGGTATGGGTAACTTCTCCTGGGCAAGAGATGTTCGACAATGGAGGCGCAAAAACGAGCTCGGCGTGCGATTTGGAAGAACGTGGCTCCTCGAAATGTTCTTGGATCGCAGGAAAACTCGGGACGCAGCTGGAGAAGAGGATGACCGATAAACCACCATTGCGTGATCCGCTGCGCAAATCGGTCAAGAAGCCGGCATTCGATCGTGAGATGCTGGAGCCGGGATTGCGCGAGGGTGTCGTAAATCACAGCCCTGCTTTTGATCGGGTAATCGGCGCCCGACAGCAGGATGTGGTATTTGAATGCAGGGCCGAGATGGCGGGAATGCCGGAGCAGGCCAAGGATGGCCTCGACGCCGCTGTAATGTCCCCAATAGACCCGTTGGCGGGAGAGGATGTAATGGACATGCGGAGACTCAGGAACTTTCGACGTGAAGGCGGAGAGATCGGCCTTTTTGTCGACGTGGATGAAGAAATGCGCCCAGGGGGCGTCCAACGCGCGGATCAGCCTGGCAAAGTGTTCGGGCTGGTTGTAAACGAATAGAAGGTAGGCGACCTGCATCGGCAAAGTGGTATGGGAATGGTCTCGTCGGCGGGCGTCGCGCCGTTGGCTGGCTTGGATTCAAGCCTCGGCGCTTGAGGGGCTGGCGCGGACACCAAAGCCTAGGCGGCGCTCTTTCGGGCCAAGGAAGAGATCCAAGCGCATATCGAAACGCTAAGAAAGACTGCCGTCATTGCACCTTTCGAAGAATCCCCATCATTCAAGTACAGAGAGGATACGTTTGCAGCAGTCCGTAATCCACAATCTTCCTCTGGCGACAATCAACAAAATGAAACCAAGCCTGTGGTCGATCAGCCAAAAGCTCGCATGCAGGGCTTTGGAATCGCCCATTTCGTGAAGCGCGGACCTTATCTTGGCATTTTCAGCCGTGCCTTCCGCCATGCCTGCCAATGCGTTGGCCTGGGCGACCGCAATTCGCCGGCGGCGTTGGAGCAACGGCCGCAAGTCCCAGCCCCGCCGCTCATACGCGGGACAGAGACTGTCCGCAAACACCCGCCGGATGCCGTCCAATTCAGCGACCTTTCGACCTTGTCGGTAGCCACGACCGTCGGACCAGACCCGATAATTGGCAATAATGTCGGCACAGTAGACATTGCCCCAGCCAGCATCCGCAAGCCGCACGGCAAGGTCCCAATCGTCGGCGAAAGCCATATCCGCCCTCCAAAAATTGACCTGTTCCAACGCTCGCCGTCGAAACATGATGATATTGGCTGACACGCGATAGCCGGATGCGTGGTCGGCCAGGGACTCCTCTGAATCGACGTATTCCTTCAGCCTGCTCAGGCGCCGCACGCGTGTGGTCTTTCCAAGGGCGTCGATCTGGTGGACCGCGCCATGGGCATATCCGGCGGCTGGATATTGGGTCAGCAACGCGAGCAGTCGAACGCAAAACTGCGGCTCAAGGGCATCGTCGGAGTCCAGTTTGACCAGGAACTCCGAGTCGGGTTGGCGAAGGAGCCAATTGGGATTTCCGCCCATCCCCAGGTTGTGAGGGTGTCGTTTTGTGATAAGACGAGGGTGTTCCTGTTGAAGCGCCGCGACGGTTCTAGGTGTATCATCCGTGCTTGCATCGTCGCTGATCCATATCTCGGCTTCAACGTCCGCCTGGTGGATTGCGCTCAGCACTGCTGTGCTCAGGAATTGCGCCTGATTGTAAGTCGGTATGCAAATGGACACCTTCATTTAGGGCTAACGGCGAACAACGGGCGACCACCCGCTCACAATCAGGAAATTGCCCGTGTAAAGAAGAAGATCGAATGTTGCGGCGAGGATTCCGAACCAGAGCACTCCAGCGACGGTATGGACGTTCAAGGCAGAAAGCAGAATGACTTGTGCTGCAAAATTGAGCATGATTCCGCGCCACGGTGAAATGACGATGCCGCGCGCATTGGTCAGCGCCAAGGCAGACACTACTAGAAAATACATCGCGGAGCCTGCAGCTGCCAATACGACTTCCCGAGTCAGACCTGCGTATTCAGGTCCCAGAATCCACAAGACTTGGCGGGAAAAAAGGGCGACGAGGATCACAATGCCGCAGCCGGCAACCGCGAATAGCGTCATCACTTGGAAATAACGGCGCGCGATCAAATTCCGCTGCGCTGGAAGACGCGCAAATCGCGGTGCGATAGCAGCTGTGGCAATTCCTGAGAACACGGTAAAGACCTGCCCTAATCGTCCGAGAGCGCCGATTTGAGCCAATCCGGCGTTGGTCCCGAAAACAGAGATTAGCCAGATCATCAGTTGCGATGAGATGCAGAAGTAGATGGCCGACGGCAGGACTCGTTTGGTGATCTTCAGGACTTCACGGCGGATTTCGGCGTTCTCGGACTGTCCGAGGTCGACGAGGCGGCTGGAAATGCGTTTTAGTCGAAAAACGCTCCAACCCTGGCCCACCAAGGTCGCGCCCACGGCAGTCACCGCCGTGGGAAATGCAAGCAAACTGCCGCCCAGGCAGCCCAGGCGAATCAGGTTCTGCTCAACCGCGATTCGCTGGGTGTCGCGCAGACGCTGCCATAGATTCGGCGCGACCGCGTAAATGGTGCTCAGAAACGCCGCCCAAAAATAGCCGATGACAACCAGCAGAATAATTGCGATGTCGCTCCAGGGAGCTCCGTGCTCGCGAAACTGCCATATGAAGAAAGGTGCCCACAACAAGAGGGTTCCAATGGCGAACTGGCGGCGCAGGCTCCTTCCCGTCGCGATGACAGCCCCGAGCTTGGAGTGGTCCTGCCAGACCTTGCCCCCCTGCGCCATGACTCCGCTTGATATGCCTCCGTCGCTGATTACCGACAAGGTGCCCAGGAGGGTGTTGGCGAGCGTATAAAGAGCGTATTGTTTTGTCGGCAGCCAACGGACAATCATGATGCCGGACGCGAAACTGAAACCCTGCACTACGAGTTGGGCTCCACCGACTGCGCCCAGCCGTTTGGTCCATTCCCATCCCCGAACAACAAACTCCGCCGGCCGTTCATGCCCGGGAATCAACGCCGCCGATTTCGATCCTGCGGACGTCATGACCGGCGATGATTGGTTGAGACTCCGGGGAGGTCCTCGTCCATGGCTTCGCCCCGTCGCTTCCGGTGGGAGGCGGGCTTCGAGGGCGGATTAGGGGGCGGGATCACGTGGCGGTGGCGCGCGGTCCGGTATTTGTCTCGTGACAATGGGAAGCCTGACCGGAATGTGCCGGGCCAATGGGCCGGGCAAGAGTGAAGCCCCTATCGGAAGGGCGTTCGCGCCAGAATTCACACGGGCGTAACCTTCGTAACCTTAAAGTCTAATTTCAGCCCTAGTCAGGAATGGACAATCATAGGTGGGCGTTTCAACTTCGGGCGACTTACGCAGGTTCTGTTGGAAACGGTCCAGCCGGGGCTCTGTGTAAGGATTAAGCCACGAAAAATGCAAAACGCCCAATTTCGGCAGCTTGTTTTTACCACGGATTACACAGATCGCGCAGATACGGAACGTTGCAGCGAAAGACTAGCCCAGGCTCATTCCGGTGATTGATGGAATCTTAGGGGATTCGCATTTGATTGGCCATCCGAGCCATCCGTGTAATCCGCGGTCAATTTGAACTGATGGATTGGATTTCAGTCTGAAGTGGTCCGGAACCAACCTTTCGATGTCATCGCAGAAACAATCGCAAATCGCATCCGTGCCCGCGCCGTTCTTCTTCGGCCTGGCCCTCGCGGGTTGCTTCATGGCGTTCGCCGCCTGGGATCAGTCATACTGGTGGCGAATGAGGGAAGATTACAGCTTTGGTTGGCTGGTTCCCCTGTTCATCGCCTATTTGATCTACGACCGCTGGCCCAGGGTGGTCGCACAGACGCATGGGGCGGATAGCCGACCTGATGACTGGATCGATGGAGACGGGTGGTCCACGCGACTGGCGCCTCTGGCCGCGTTTTTTTCGCTGATCGGGGGAGGAGTGCTCTTCTTGTCGGGCGCCTTTTACAAGACGGCGGCAGGCACCACTCACATGAGCACTGTGGCGATCACGCTGGGCATGACGGGCACGGTGTTGGCGACAATCTATTTTCTGGCACCCACCGAAGGATCTTCGCCCGGATGCCGGTCGGCTGACCGCCGCAAAATGGTCGGCCTGTTTTTTTTCCCAACCGCCGTGTGGCTGCTCTCCGCCCCGATGCTCGCGGTGGTCGAAAACAACCTCAATCTCTTCCTGATGCAAAAGGTCACCTCTGTCGTGTTCTTTGTCTTCGACCGGCTGGGTTTGCCGCTTGAGCAACGGGGCAACGTGTTGGTCCTCCCATCGGGAAGCGTGGGGGTGGCGGAGGCGTGTTCGGGCATCCGGTCTCTCACTGGGTGTCTATTCGCGGGCTCCTTTCTGGCTGCCGTATTCCTGCAGTCCCGCTGGAAGCAGGCCGCGCTCGTCGTCGCGTCGTTGCTGTTTGCCTTCTTGGCCAATCTGCTCCGTAGCATCTTTCTCACCTCGTGGGCTTATGGCTTCGGGGCCAAGACCATCGAAGGCGCGATCCACGACGTCTCGGGCTATGCAGTCCTGGGTTTGACCGTTGTGGCACTCCTGTGCCTGCTGCCGGTTCTGGATCGCGGCAGAAAAGCAGGGCAAGCAAAGCGTGAAATCGGGAAAGCGAAGGGCCTGGAAAGCGATTGAGCAAATCGGGAAAATGGGAAGCCGACCGGACTGTCGAGTGCCGAGTGTTGAGACCTGATTTCCACATCACAGCAAACCGGCAAATCGAGAAACCGTGAAACACTCGCCTACCTTCAGCGCGTGATTTGGGAAATGCGAAACGGCGACGAGAACGGCGTGTCTCCAGAGTGCAGCGCTTGAATGTTCTCCGATTTCTCGAATTGCCAACAATGGCTGGGCCGGGGATCCGGTTTCTCGATTTTCTCAGTACGCTGTCCGGGGAGGGAACAACACCTGGCGCACGGTTTGCAGGAGAATCTGCAGGTCCATCGAAAACGTCCAGCGCCGGATATAGAGCATGTCGTAGCTGATCCGTTTTCGTAGCAGCTCCGGCTCCGAGATTTCTCCGCGGAATCCGTTGCATTGCGCCAGTCCCGTGATGCCGGGTTTCACGAATTGGCGCGTGTAATAGGTGCGGACGATCCGGGCAAACTGCTCGTCATGCTCGATGAGATGCGGACGGGGGCCGCTGACGCTCATGCTGCCGATAAGCACATTCAGGAACTGGGGGAATTCGTCGAGGCTCGTCCGGCGCAGAATGCGGCCAAACGGGAAGATCCGACAGTCATCCGGCTGAGCCTGCCGGGAGAGCTCCACCGCATTCCTGACCTCATGCATCGTGCGGAACTTGAGAATAAGGAACTTCTTGTGATCGAGGCCGGACCGATATTGCCGATGAATCAGCGGGCCAGGTGATTGCCGCCGCTGCATCCACCAAACGACCGCGGATAGCGGCGGCAGCATAAAGAGCACGACGGGCAGCGAAATCGCGATATCAAGTGACCGTTTCAGCAGGCGGTTCAGCGGATTTTCCAGCGGCTCGTCGGCCGCCGCCATGAGCGTAAAGGCGCCTTCCTGCTCAATGCTGACCGGTTGATCGGGGAAATATCGCTGTACGTGCAGGAAGAAGCGCACCCGGCATCCGGCTTCTTCCGCGCATTGGGCCAGCGTCCGCCCGGTTTCAGGAGAGAAGCTATGCTGTGAGATGACGACTTGGGACACGCGGTTTTCCCCCAGGATCTGGCGCAGCGCATCCGGTCCTCCCAGCTTCGGCACTTGGAATTGCTCTGCACTGGAGTCGCCGTTGCCCACCCAGCCCACGATCTTGATCCCCAGATGCTCCCGGGCCACCATCATGTCGTGTAGTTTCACAACCTCGCTGGCATCTGCCACCAGGACAGTCGGCATAAGGTTCTCGTGAAAGAAGAACCAGGCGATGATGGGCGGGAGATACATGTTGGCTAGCGTGAGCGCGACGGACATGTTCACGATATAGCCCAGGAGGAATTTCCGCGAAAGGTCGCCGTCCCTCGTTATGAACGCGAGCGCCAGAAGCACGGCGATGTATCGGGCAAGCTGGTGGAGGGTGTGGGGAACGGACTCGATCAAACCCATCTGCCCCAGGCGCGGGTTGGAATCATCCCCGCCGATATGCACCGAGAAGGACGCAACGACTACTCCAAGCAGATACAGCAGGAAATTGGGTCCTTCGACCGGATGGACCGAAGGCCACGCTTTAATAAACGCGACCCAGCCTAAATACACCGCCACCGCGACAATCGTCAGCCCGCACCAGTACAGATAAACCAAACCTTCCCGTCGGTCTTTGAGCATGATAATCCCCAGTTAGCCGACGGTGCTGGACCAATGGCCAGATCGAAGAGAGAGGGTCGTTTTCAAGATGGTCGCCATCGAGCAGACGGCAGTCGCACGATTGCGGATGGAGACCTTACTTGAGAAACGTGGCGCATTGCGGGCGGTTGTGTGACTGGCTTGCAAAGCCAATGTTACGTCCATCGGTTACGGGCTGGTGACGAATCTTTGGGCGAATACAAATTGACGACAGGGCGACACTGCAGGGCGCGCCGATTTGGCGAGCCCGGCGTGGGTCAGCGACCCACCGCGTTGCGCTCGGCCGCCTCTATCCAATCAACCCTTCCATCGCCCGCGGATTACGTCACTAGGTGATTGGTGTAGGAAGCCTGCTTGCAGGCGATTCATACTTCGAAATCCTCCTTCGCAACACCTCCGGAGACAGGTCGCGAGAAAGCTCGCCTCCTACAACTTGCATAGCTACGACTCAGCCGTAAAGCCGCTCGCCGAAGTTCCCCAAACTGGGAAGGGAATCCCGCTTGGAATCCCAGTCGGAGTCGACAGCCGCTGTCCAAACGATCAAGACCGGGAGCGCTCTCAGCACCCGATCCAGCCCGGCCGCGCTGGTCAGGAAGCTGAGCAGCGTGATGTCCTCCGCGTTCGAGCTGCGAAGGAGATTTAGTGCCACGCTGGTGGACAGGCCAGTGGCCACCACCGGATTAAACAGAATCACCCGGGCATCGCTCAAAGCAGGCGCGTTGACGAGATGCATCCGCGGCTCCAGGAGCTGACCATTGCCGCTTTGGCCAAGATGGATCAAACCGACCGACAGGTTCGGAATGAAATCGGCCACCTGGTGGGCCAGGCCCAGGCCGTGGCGGGAAAGTGAGAGGAAGACTACCGGCTTTTCCAACATCTGTGCTCCATCAGGGCCCGAAACGGCTCCCACTGCCGGTTTGCGCGTGGGCAATGTGCGGGTGGATTCGATTGCAAGCAACACCAGCAGGTGACTGCAAAAAATGCGGAACTGCTCGGGTCCCGTCTCCCGGTTTCGCAACGCAGCGAGAGCATGGCGGGCGATCGGATGGTCCACGACATTGATATTCTTGATCGCTCCGGCACGAGGCGCTGGCATCGCATTCCCGTTGCCATTACCATTA
>Ga0182027_10007889_pt1 | contig 15605 bp, 14 predicted proteins | sample 712E1DmetaG_FD_121300 | JGI IMG/M metagenome (GOLD analysis project Ga0182027, IMG submission 121300) | Permafrost microbial communities from Stordalen Mire, Sweden - 712E1D metaG (Illumina Assembly) | ecosystem: Environmental > Terrestrial > Soil > Wetlands > Permafrost | place: Sweden...
ACGGAAAAGTAAATCATAGTCTACTCGACAAAATTATCGAACCGGAAAAACTTCATAATTTTATCGGGTTTGTATCTCCCTATTTATTTCTTTATGATGAATTCACTGCGGAAGAAAACTTAATTCATTTTTCCAATATTCGCGGAATGAACTTTGATAGTAACCGTGCTGAATACCTTCTAAATGAACTAAATTTATTTGGCAGACGTAAGGATCTTGTGCGCGGATACTCTTCAGGGATGAAGCAGAGACTAAAATTTGTATTTGCACTCCTGCATCAGCCCCGGTTTCTGATATTAGATGAACCGACTTCAAATCTTGATAACGAAGGCAAGGAAAAAGTTTACAGGCTGATTCGGAATGAAAGCGACACCAACCTTATCGTTATTGCTTCAAATGAAGATTCCGATTTACATTTATGCAGTGAGGTAATAGAATTGGAAAAATATAAAAACCGGAATACAGGAAAATGAAAGCTTTTTCTTTATTCAGGAAAGACTGGCAGTCGGAATTGCGTACACGTTACGCCGTTAATGCACTTGCGATGTTTATTCTGGTTACTATAAGTGTGATTATGTTTTCAATCGGGACTGAAAAAATTACGGAATATTTAACGGGCGGATTATTATGGGTTGTAATCTTTTTCTCTGCAATGTCCGGATTATCAAGAGCGTTTGTCTCGGAGGAGGAGCGAGGCACAACAATGACTCTGCAATTAATTGCTTCTCCTTCAACGGTTTTTTCGGGAAAATTGATATTTAATCTGATTCTCGTATTTTTGATGAATTTTGTTATAACTATTTTATTCGGAATATTATTTTCGTCTTTTGTCATTAGAAACATACCTCTCTTTGCAATTACATTTTTGTTTGGAAATGTAGGTATTGCAGTTTCTTCAACTATCATTGCGGCGATAATTTCCAAAGCGAGTTCAAAAGGAACACTCTATCCCGTTCTTTCTTTCCCGATTCTTTTACCTCTCATTTTAACATTGCTCGAATTGACAAAATTTGCAATTGACGGGAATTCAATTTACAGTTCTATGACTGAAATTCTCGTATTGGTTTGTTATGATGTGATTATGGCTACTGCTTCGTACCTTCTTTTTGATTTTATCTGGAAGGATTAATCCGCCGAGGACAGCTCCGCATTCAGGGTTGTTTACTGATAGATTGAGATGAAGAGCTTCATTACTATCATTCTAGGTCTCAATTAACTTATTAACCATTGAAAAACGAACAGCGTAGGAAATCAACTCCGGCAAAGTTTTTATCTCTAACCTTTGCATTACTTTAGATCTGTGGTAATCAACATTCTTTTTGCTGCAATCCAAAGCTTCGGCAATTTCCTGACTCGTCATCCCCTTGCTTATATATTCGAGAATTATTTTTTCTGTCTCGGTAAATTGCACGAAATCATCTAATTGATCAACCATTATCTGTTTGTATTTCTTTTCAATTTCTTTTAGCTGTTCCTCGTTACAATTTTTCCCGAAATACCGATTGCCTTCGTTAACAGTTTTGATCGCATAAACCAATTCCCCTTTCATTGTATTTTTTCCAAGAAGTCCTTTAGCGCCGATTTTCATTGTATAATAGATATATTCTTCCCCTTCGTACATGGTTAAAAATAGAGCTTTTACATTAGGATCACTTTTTTTAATGATTTTAAATGCTTCGACGCCATTTACAATAGGCATCGAAATATCTATTAGCAACAGGTCTGGTTTAGAATTAGGATAGCAATCAATCAATTCCTTACCGTTTTCAGCCTCATTGATAACATGAATATCCGGTTCATCATCCAGTAGAGAAATAATTCCGCTCCTGAATAATTTATGGTCATCGGCTATTACGATTCTTATTGATTCTGGTTTTATCACAAATTCTTCTTTTGCTGTTGAATCTCTATAACGATCATAACTCCGTTTCCTGTAGAAGATTCAATTTTTAATAGTCCTTGCAAATGCTCAACTCTTTCTTTTATATTTCTAAACCCCATGCCTTGGACTATTCCATTACCGGATAATATTTGTTCGGAGTTAAACCCTTTTCCGTTATCGCTGATTATTAATCTAACAATCCTGTTGGTAATTAGCAATTGGACACTGAAATTAGTAGCATTAGAATATTTTAATATGTTATTAGTCGCTTCCTGAACGATCCGGTATAAAGCGATTTCAACTTTACTATCCAACCGTATTTCTTCTCCGAATATGTTAGCTTCACCTTTAATTCCGGAATCAAGCGATACTTGATTGACCAGAAGTTTAATTGCAATACCTAATCCCATTTCCTCCAGTGTTTTCGGTTTTAATTTGTAAGATATATCTTTTAATTCAGCAATTATTAATTCGAATGAATTTAAAATAGCAGTTTGGTTGATATCCTTTAATGCTACACTTTCATTTTCGATCATTTTAAGAAATTTCAACCGGAGTAAAGATAAACTTTGCCCTATACCGTCATGAAGTCCGCGAGCTATTCTGTGTCTTTCTTCTTCTATTAAGTCCTGCAGATGATCTGATAAATCACGCAGTTTTGTATTGGATTCAATTAATTTGTCTTCAGAGATTTTTTGTTCGGTTATATCACGGAAATATATCTGGGCAATTCCTAGGCTGAATTCATATCGGAAAAGGATTGAATAGTAGCGGTTATTAATTTCTTTAGTATATATTTTTGTTCTATCCGATTCAAGTAATTCTTTTACATCGATGTCGATAAAAGGAAGAAAATCCTTGATATTTCTTCCTTTCAAATTCTTCGTTTTGAATACCTGATGGGTTACATCATTTGTTTCAATAATGTCCCCGTTTGAAGTAATTCTTATTACCGGATCCGGATCTAACTCTGCGAATAAAGCCATCATTCTTGCGGAATTAAATTGTAAATCCTTTTTCCCTTTGTGAAATTTATGACGTGTTGAAGTAAGAAGATAAGTAGTTAGAATAAGGATCAGTATTAAAAATAAAACAGAAATAAATATTGTTATATAAATTGAATTAGCACGTCCATTTAATAACCCGGCTAAATATTGCCAATCAATAATATTAAAGTGTAGATGTAGAAAAGTAACTGAAATATTTTCCAAACAAGATCCCTTAAATACTATTGCTTATTTTTAGTATAAGAATAAAAGGAAATTACAATTACATAATAATTATTTTTTATCAGGATTAAAAATAATAGAGTAAAAAAATATATGAATTTTTATATTTTATTTAACACCATTTTATATGACTGATTGAAAATTGAGACAGGGTAATTTCACCTATCTGACATGACGGCAAGCAAGCATGTCGGGCAGACATTCCATTTGAAATGTCTTAATTATTATTTATGTTATAATAGAGGTATCTGTTTTATACAACTTCCGCGAATTAATTTGCAGGGTTAGTCAATGATTCTGCAATATATTACAAATATGAGCTTTAAATGAAGAAACTATGCATATTAATGCTAATGTTATTTTCAATAGCAGTCGTTGTTTCCAGGAAAAAGTCATTAACCTGTACTGATGAAAAACAGACTTTGACGGCAGTTCATGACTCCAAATTCACAACACTTCTTGATTCGCTCCCGGAGTGATGGATACAGTTATTGGTTGTTTGATAAAATTTTATTTGAATAGCAGGCAAAATAGTTTGTTTATTTTTGACAATTTATTGAAAGGATTAGTTAACAATTAGTCCTCAATTATTTATTGGGGTTACTTATGAAATTATTAATCATTGTTTTTGTATTCATGGTATTAATTGTTCCTCAGTCAAATTCAAAAGCTCAAATATTTAGACCATTTCCTGAAGGATTAGGAGTTGAAGTTGGAGGGGGTCAAAATAATCTTTTATGGAGTGGTACACCCGCAATTTTAATGGCAGGAACACAGAATTTTGATCGAACCCACTTTTATCTTACTCCAAATATTAGGATCAATTACAATATTCAATTTGCTGAGAAGTATTCAAGTTTATTTTTTGTGGGATACAACCGTTTTGGGGGCGCCACTGAAATATATAATGGCTTTCAGGACAAGTATTTATATGACGTAGTCGAAGGTGGCACTTTTTTCCTATTTAGTACTGCAAATTTTCGATTCGGTGCCGGTTTAAAAGCTAATTATATTACTTATGTACAATTTTATACAATAACTCCTCATGGGTCTTTTAGGGAAAATCGTACTGAATTATTTACAAATTGGTCTGAAGACTTTGGTATTCGAACTATGTATTTGTTTTCACATTTTAGTATGAACTTAGAGGTTTGGTTAGGTTTGAGTGATTTGAGAAATTATCAGATGCTTCCTTCCGGAGGATCAGTAAAAGAAAATCATTTTAGATTTTTGGTTGGGTATACTTTATAAAAAACAGTGATTTAACACTATAAAATAGTAACATTATAGGACATAATGCCCTTTGTTCGTTTGGTATCTTATCAATGTATTACTTAATTTAAAGGTATCCGTAATACTGCCTTTTTCGTTCATTCCTTTTACGTGATTTTAGAAATGATTAATTTTTTTATTTCTATATAAATTAACAGGTTAAGTGTGATTCATTGGAATGTAAGTCCGGATATTTTTTCAATCGGCCCATTAACAATTCGCTGGTATGGCTTATTGTTTGCTCTTTCTTTCATTGTTGGTTACCAACTAATGTTTGTAATCTTTAAAAAAGAAAATAAAACAGAAGATGAACTAAATGATTTAGTCTGGTTTATGATACTTGGAACTGTTATTGGAGCAAGGCTGGGACATTGTCTTTTTTATAATCCTCGTTATTACCTGACGAATCCGTTAGAAATAGTACAGGTATGGAAGGGAGGTCTGGCAAGTCACGGAGCAGCATTGGGAATTTTAACTGCAATCTATTTATATGTCCGTAAGAGAAAGGGGATGACATTCCTTTGGGTTATGGATAGAGTTGTAATTACAGTAGCGCTTGCCGGTTTTTTTATTAGGATGGGAAATTTATTTAATTCTGAAATAATCGGGAAACCAACTAATGCTTCCTGGGGCTTCATATTTGAAGCAGTTGATAATGTCCCTCGTCATCCTGCTCAGCTTTATGAGTCTATCGCTTATTTGGTGATATTTGTGTTCCTTTTAGTATTATACTTTAAAACCGGGGGAAAAACCAAACCTGGTTTATTATTCGGATTGTTTCTAATTCTGGTTTTTTTATTCCGGTTCTTTATTGAGTTTTTAAAGGAAAATCAAGCTTATTTTGAAAATAGTATGACTTTGAATATGGGTCAGCTTCTCAGCATTCCTTTTATATTACTCGGCATTTATTTGATATTATTCAGAAAAGAAAAGAAGTCAATTATAATTTGATTTATACAATGACTGAAAAAGAATTTATTTCAAATTGGATTGAGAAAGTTGGGCAGGAATTAAAAACCTTTCCGGATCAATTTGTTAAGACCGAGGATTGCGAAGTTATAACTCTTCCGGGTAAATTACTTTTTCTTCCGCCTCCCCTTTTTGGAAGTTATCAGATTACGGATGAGGTAGGTGAAACTATTTTTTCTACGGATGATCATTTTAAAGCAAAATATGTTATGTATAGTAATAAGACTAAACCCAGGGAATTAAAAATCCCGCGTAAAGATCTACACATATATGAAACTGTCCGGGATTATGAAAGACATATAGATACATTTTTGAAAGAAATGGAAAAAGAATTCAAAGAAGCTTTCCCTAAATCTAGAGGTATTAAGAATTTATCTACACAGGTTTTCGGCTCACTTAATATTACTCGCTATTAAATCCGCCGAAGGCGGCCATGTCTACTGTCAGGCCATGCCCGCGCATGCGGGATTGTTCCCGCCTTGCATCACAGCAACGCGAGGCAGGTTTCAAATACCTCATTATTTGCGACTAGGAAACCCATTGATAGAACTCAGTAATAATATATCCGAATATATCCGGAATAATTTCGGAGACGAATTCCTCAAGAAATATTTCAATTACTTTCATGGAGAATATAACCCTTACCTTCGTATGTCTCCCTTTACTAATAAGCAAAGATTAATCGTGCAGTTAAACCGTTACGGGATTGAACTTGAAGCAATTGAAAATATACCTAATGCTTACAGGATAATTTCAGGGAGCGAATTTACCGGAAAAACTTTTGAATATATTCTAGGTAAGTATTATATACAAAGTCTTTCTTCAATGATTCCTCCTCTTGTTCTAAACCCCGGTACCGGAGATATAGTACTCGATTTATGTGCTGCTCCCGGTTCTAAGACCACTGAGCTTGCAGAACTAATGAATAATCGCGGGACATTAATTGCCAATGAAAGCGCTCTCGAACGGTTAAAGAGCCTTGTATTTAATATTGATAAAATGAATTTTGTCAATATTGGTGTGTTACAAGGGAAAGGGGAGCTTTTAAGTAAATCATTCGAAAATTACTTTGATAAAATTTTGATTGATGCTCCATGCAGCGCTTTAGGCATTACACAAAAGAGGGGAGAAGTGAGTAACTGGTGGGATGTTCGAAAAGCTCTTGCAATGTCCGATCTGCAGTTACGGTTACTAATCAGCGCTGTTAAAATGTGTAAGGTCGGCGGTGAAATGGTTTATTCAACATGCACACTATCACTTGAAGAAAATGAACTTGTTATAAATAAAATTTTGAAAAAATACCCGGTTGAATTGATCGACGTAGAATTGCCCGTTAAATCAATCGAGGGATTTACGAAATATGGCGATGACTTATTAAATCCCGAAGTAAAAAAAACAAAACGCATTCTTCCGTGGGAAGTTCAAAGTGAGGGGTTTTTTATTGCTAAACTCCGCAAGATTGATGAAACGGAGAAGTCATTTATTCCACACAAAGAAAAAAAACTTGAACTTGTCAAGGCTATAAGCGGGAAAATAAAAAACTACCTGGAAGTGCTCTCAGATTATTTTGGAATCCCGATAATTGAATTTGACAAATATAAGTACCTTATTAAAAACGGGGACATATTTTTTGTTGATAAGGATTGGCATTCGCAGGCTCTCGATTCATTTAACAGAATAGGAGTTAAATTAGGTCAGATTGATAAACGCGGAATCTTGCAGCTTCATCCCCTTGCTGCCCAGGTATTCGAAAGATCAATTTCTAAAAATATTGTTCAGTTGGAGAATATTGCTGAGCTTGATAATTATTTCAGCGGAGGAACAATCAAAAAACATTTTGAGATTGGAGGTCAAAGAGTTGTTAAATTTGAAGATTATCTGCTTGGTACCGCTGTAGCTTCAAAAGACGGTTTGAAAAGTCAATTCCCAAGAGCATTCAGAACGCAGGAAATTATATATCCTGAAATGAAAAAGGGCAGCTAAATAAGCCGCCCTTTCTTTTATATGTTTCCTTTCAATCGAACTCTTAATCATAATCGTACTCGTAATCGTGTTTATACATCGTAGTAAAGTTCGAATTCGAATGGTGTTGGTCTCAACGCCATCGGCTTTACTTCTTTATCGATTTTATAGTTAATCCAGGTATTAATTACGTCTTCGGTAAATACATCGCCTTTCATCAGGTATTCATGATCTTCCTGCAATGCTTTTAAAGCATGACCTAAAGATTCAGGTGTTGAAGGAACATTCTTCAATTCTTCGGGTGATAAGTCATAAATATCTTTATCAAGCGGTTCGCCAGGATCGATGCGATTGATAACACCGTCAAGACCCGCCATTAATATTGCTGAGAAAGCGAGGTATGGGTTGCTTGATGCATCAGGACAACGAAATTCAACTCTCTTTGCTTTCGGGTTTGATGAGTACATAGGAATACGAACCGAAGCGCTTCTGTTTCTTTGTGAATATGCTAGATTAACAGGAGCTTCAAATCCGGGTACCAATCTCTTATATGAATTCGTTGTTGGGTTTGTGAATGCTAATAAGGATGGAGCATGTTTCAAAAGCCCGCCGATAAAATAAAGACCCATTTCACTTAATCCGGCATAACCGCCGCCAGCGAATAATGGTTTGCCTTTAGCCCACAAACTTACGTGAACGTGCATACCGCTTCCGTTATCGCCAAAAATCGGTTTTGGCATAAATGTAACTGTCTTATTTGCTTTCTTAGCAGTGTTTTTAACAACATATTTAAACATTAACAATTGATCTGCGGCTCTCAATAAAGGTTTGAACTTCATATCGATTTCGCTTTGTCCGCCGCTTGCTACTTCATGATGCTGAGCTTCAACTTCAATTCCAACATTCTGTAAATTAGTTGCCATATCATTTCTAAGATCCATCAATGCGTCTGTTGGAGGAACCGGGAAATATCCTTCTTTGTAACGGGGTTTGTAACCAAGGTTGGGGAATTCTTCGCGTCCTGAATTCCATTTACCTTCGACTGAATCTACATTATAGAATGAAAAGTTAGTTCCGTTATCAAAACGAACATCATCAAAGATAAAGAATTCTGCTTCAGGACCGAAATAAGCAGTGTCTGCCAAGCCTGTAGATTTTAAATAAGCGTTTGCTTTCTGAGCGATACTCCGAGGGCATCGAGAATATGGTTCCTTTGTTGCAGGTTCAACAACGTCGCATGTAAGAGAAAGTGTTGGTGTTAAAATGAATGGATCCAAAAACATTGTTTCAGGATCGGGCATGATTAACATGTCGCTTTCATTTATTGCTTTCCATCCGCGGATAGAGGAGCCGTCAAATCCAAATCCATCTTCAAATGATTTTGCAGAGAATTCACTTATAGGTACAGTAAAATGCTGCCACTGACCTGGGAAATCCATAAACTTAAAATCAATATACTGGATTTTGTTTGATTTGATAAATGAAAGTACATTTTCAATTGGGGATGATGCTTTTGCCATAGTAACTCCTATTTTGATTGTATGTTTAAATTAGTTGTTTCTTTTATTGGCGATAAGACAAAACTTGTTACCGTTCTTGTCACACCGGGCCAGGATTGGATTTTGCTAAGCATCTGCTCAAGTTCCTTTGTTTCTTTTACTACAAGCTTTAAAATATGAGAACCTTCGCCTAAAATTGAATAGCATTCAAGAATATCAGGTGTTTTTTTTACATGTTCAATGAATTTTTCATAATTCTTCGATGACTCCATAATCACAGAGACAAATGCCATTATATCATAACCGAAAATATGCCTGTTGAGCTTTGTATAATATCCTTCAATTACACCATGATCTTCAAGTTTCTTTAATCTGTCGCTTAATGATGGGATTGATAATCCGATCATTTCTGCCAGTTCGCTTCTTTTTGTTCTGCCATTCTCTTGTAATTTTCTTAAAATAGTGATATCTAAGTCATCTAACATAACGTTCTCTAATTTTATTAGGTAAGACTAATTTATTAACTGAAAATATAAGGTGGAAATAAATAAAATGCAATTAGATCATTTATTAAAATAAGTCAATATCATGATAAAATAAATGATTCTCTTAAATTATGTTAAATCTTAGTGCTTCTAGTTTTTGCTTAAATTCAGTGTTTAAGAAATTAAGCCGGATTGTATAATTATTGAATTCCCGGCGTATCCCGTATGACTTTCTCAATGTATCAAAATATTTAGACTGGTTTTCATATTCCATCCCGATCCCATTTCGCAGAAGCTTATCATCAGCGGATATATCATAAATTTGAGTGATTATTTCATCTAATAAATTTTCAAAACGTTTTTTTGTGTTAACTATAATTTCTTTTCTTTCAATGTCCGGATATTTCGGTTTCCATACAGGTTGGGTATTTAAAAATGAACATAATCCGTTATATATTATTTCAGTACCGTTAACTTTACCCTCCATTGAATAACCCGCAATATGTGCTGACCCAAAATTTACTTTTTCAAGTAGTCCGTAATCAAGAGCCGGTTCGTTTTCCCATACATCAAGGACAGTTATTAACTCATTTTTGGTTAGGAGTCTTTTCTTTAGTGCCGAATTATCTAAAACAGCTCCCCGTGATGCGTTAATTAAAACAGATCCACTTTTAATTCTGTTCAATCTTTCTTCATCAATAAGATGAATTGTTTTGTCGATTCCCGATTTATACAGAGGTACATGGAGAGTGATCACATCACAATCAAGAATTTTTTCTAAAGGAACAAATTCTTGTAACCCGGAATTTCTTTCTAAAGGCGGATCGTTCATTAGTATTTTAAAACCGAGTGTCTCTGCAAATTTTACAACTTTGCTGCCGACATTCCCAATCCCAACAACACCGAGAGTCTTCCCTGCAAATGAATAACTATTTGTGGTGAATATACGGGAAACGGCAGCTATAAAATATTCCGCTACCGAGAAAGAATTACACCCTGCAGCGTCGGTAAAATAAATCCCATTATTTGTAAGATATTCTTTATCAATATGATCCGTTCCGGCAGTTGCTGTTGCAATGAATTTTACTTTTGTACCTTTCAATAATGATTCATTCACTTTTGTAATAGAGCGAATTAATAAAATGTCGGTATCTCTTAAAGCATCATTTGTAATTTCTCGACCAGAAAGAAAAACAACTTCACCAAACCCGCAAAAGGCCTCTCGTGCCTGCGGGATATTTTCATCTACAATGATTTTCATTAGTTATTCTAATAATTTGCGCCAAATTTATTTGTATCAAATATAATTAAACTTATAAAAGAAACGAAAAGGGACTTTGAGTTTGAATAGCCATTCTTAAATTCTTATCTTTACTTCTAAATTTTTTTATGGGAGAAATACCAGTATATGAAGTTCAAAAGAAGAACACATACTTGCGGCGATTTAAAAGAAGCTGATATAGATCAGAAGGTTGTTTTGAACGGATGGGTTGCGATTCGCCGAGATTTAGGCGGTGTAACTTTTGTTGAATTAAGAGACCGTTATGGAATTACTCAAATTGTATTTGAACCGACTTATAATGCTGAAGCTCACGATCAAGCAAAAAAACTGCGAAGTGAGTTTGTTGTTTCTATAGAAGGAAAAGTTAGAAAACGTCCCGAAGGGACAGAAAATGCTTCCATTCCTACCGGACAAATAGATGTTATGGTTGATAAATTAATTATTCTGAACCAGTCGGAAACACCACCTTTCCCGATTGAAGATAACATTGATGTAAATGAGGATATAAGATTAAAATACCGCTATCTTGATTTACGAAGAGGAGAAATGCAGAAAAATTTAATTCTGCGTCATAAAATGTGTCAGATAACTAGAAAATATTTTGATTCAATAAATTTTATTGAAGTAGAAACACCGGTATTGATGAAAAGTACTCCTGAAGGAGCGCGTGATTTTCTTGTCCCGAGCCGATTGCATAAAGGTAAATTTTATGCTTTACCTCAATCGCCGCAACAGTATAAACAAATACTTATGGTTGCGGGACTCGATCGATATTTTCAAATTGTAAAATGTTTCCGAGACGAGGATCTCAGAGCTGACCGTCAACCCGAATTTACACAAATCGATGTTGAAATGTCATTTGTTGATGTTGAAGATATTTATGAGATGGTTGAGGGCTTGATGAAGTTGTTTTATAAAGAATTAATGAATTTAGAACTTACGCTTCCTTTGCCGAGATTATGTTTTGATGATGCTATGGAAAAATACGGAAGTGATAAACCTGATCTCCGTTATAAACTTGAAATGGTTACCTTAAATGATATTTTTCAAACTTCCGAATTTAGAGTATTCAAAGATTCCCTTACAAATAAAGGAATTATTACAGGACTGCTTGCAAAGGGTTGCGGTGATTATACTCGAAATCAACTAGACGGATTAACAGAATTCGCAAAAAAACTCGGATCAGCCGGATTAATCTGGATGCGGGTAAAAGAAAATGAAATTGAAGCGCCTATCGCAAAGTTCCTTACTGATGAAGAGAAGAAAAATCTCGCTGCTAAATTGAATGCTAAACCCGGTGATCTGATCTACATACTTACAGGTCCCCGTCTAAAAACTCTTAATATTATGGGGCTGCTGCGTATTGAAATGGCTAGGCGTATGGATCTGATTAAACTTGATTCTAAACCCGCACTTTTATGGGTTACTGATTTTCCATTGTATGAATGGGATGAAGAAACAAAACGCTATTATGCAATGCATCACCCTTTTACTTCGCCACGTATTGAAGATATACCATTTATGGATTCCGATCAGGGAAAAGTAAAAGCGCGAGCATATGATCTAGTTCTTAACGGAAATGAAATTGCCGGCGGTAGCATAAGAATTCATGACTCTGCTCTTCAGGCAAAAATGTTTAAAGCGTTGGGCATAAGTGATATCGAGGCTCAGGAAAAATTTGGTTTTCTGATGGGAGCTTTCAAGTACGGTGCTCCTCCGCACGGTGGAATTGCTTTTGGTCTTGATAGACTCGCAATGTTATTTGCAAATAAACATTCAATAAGGGATGTAATGGCTTTCCCGAAAACATCCAGCGGATTATCATTAATGGATGATTCTCCATCGAGTGTAGACGATGCACAATTAAAAGATCTTCATCTTAAGTTAAGATAAACATTCAGACACACATTTTTAATTACTGTAATAAAAAGAAGCTCAGATTAGTCTGAGCTTCTTTTTATCTATAGTTAAATTTACTTAAAAGCCCACGGGTTCAACCGTGGGTCTATTAACCGACACCAATCGTAGTAACGGTTTTAACCGTTTTTGTAAATACAGAATTTACAAACATAATTCGATCTGCTTAAGACTATTCTCCTTCATGTTTTACAGAAACCGATGAATCGGTTATTGATTTTTTAGATTGATTCTTTTCCCACGGATAAATCCGTGGGCTTTTAAATATGTTAAAATATTTATTGTTAACCTGCCTACTCGCCTCGCTAAATCCGTGAGGCGAAGCGGGCCGGCAAGGCATGCTTGACAGCATTAGGGATTTAGGGTGAGTTCTTTTTGTTTCACCCTCCTCTCCTAAAGTTAAATTACTAATAGTAATTTATACCCGTAATAATTTCCTGATATCCGTTTAATTTAATAATTAATAAAAAAATATTTGCTTTTATTCCCGTATTTTATATATTATTTTTCAGATAAATGGCTGTTTTGTAAATTCATACATTGGTTTGATATTTGTCATATATATACACATCCAAAATATTTGATATCAATTACATACCGGGAAATATTACCGGTAGGAAAGATAAATGGAGTTTAAGTGGGTCAGCAGCAATTACTTTTAATTGTAGTAGGAATTATAATTGTATCTTTAGCGATATGGGGTGGATTATTATTGTTTCGTGCTAATGCGATAGATTCAAAGAGAAATAATGTGACAAATGAATTGGTAAATCTTGCCGCAATGGCTCAGCAATATTACATGAAACCGACATCATTAGGCGGCGGGGGAAGAAATTTCACCGGATGGACAATTCCTTCTGAATTGGTTCAAACTGCAAACGGACATTATTTAGCAAACGTTGCTCCGGGTAATGTTGCCCTTACCGGGATTGGTAATGAAGTAGTTACAAATAATGATTCTGTTCAGGTAAATATGTCTGTCTTACCATCCACTTATAGTGTTACTATTGTTTATTAATTATAAAAATGGGTCAAAATCAATTAGTATTAATCATTCTCGGAGCAGTCATTGTCGGTATCGCAATTGTTGTCGGTATTAATTTTTTTACATCAAATTCCGGTCATGCGGACAGGGATGCTGTTATCGCGGATTTAAGATCGCTTGCTGTTGCAGCTCAGCTGTATTATAAGGAAAATAATCAAAATTATCGTTCATTTGAAGGATGGGAAATACAGGAAGGAAGCGATTCTACAAGTAATGGAACATATAACGCTGTTGTATCTTCTCAAATAATTACACTTACAGGAGTAGGAAATGAGAAAGGGAACGATGGCACCAATTTTGTTAAGGTAATAATGGTGATAAATTCGGAGAAAATAGTTTCAACAAAAATAAATAACTGATCTTGTCTTTCAGTTTAGTTAACAAATACTTCAAACTAATTATTAGGAGTCACAAATGGGTCAGCAGCAATTATTACTTATCGTTCTTGGCGTTATCATCGTTGGTATCGCAGTCGTAGTTGGTATTAATGTTTTTACAGCTAGCGCTTCATCATCAAATCGTGATGCAATCACAGCAGATTTAACAAATCTTGCTTCAATGGCTCAGCAATATTACAGAAAACCACTTGCACTTGGCGGTGGCGGAAATTCATTCGTAGGATTTACAATTCCGGCAACTCTAACTACAACTGCTAATATGAGCGTAGCAGCTACAGCAACAGGTCTATCCGCCACTAGCGCAACCCTTACTGCGACTGGAACTGAAAAAGGTACGGATGGAAGTACCAACGTCAAAGTTGTAGTAACTGTTTCACCGACTGGTATATCAACTTCCATTTCCAATTAATTTTAATCAGAATTTTTCTTAAATTGAAAGCCGGTAAATTAAAGTAATTTACCGGCTTTCTTTTTATAAAAAATTTAATATATGATTGAAGTAAAATTTGTTGCACAGAAACCAAATGGCCAGATATTAAGCGGAAGTTTAACCGAGCCATCATATGGTGACGCAAAGAAAAAAATTCATAATCTTGCTGTAAAAAATCAACTCAAGATTCAATCCATTCATAAAAAAGTTGGATTCCTTTATAAAGTTAAAAGGGGAAGGGAAAAGCCATTAAAAGGCGAACAAAGAGCTTATACAAAAGAAGAAGTTGTAAGCGCACTTCGAAGACTTGGTTATGAAGTTCTTTCTGTTAATAGAAAATATCTTGAATTTAATTTCAAACCTCCTATGCAGGAAATAGTTTCGTATGTTAAAATCAGCGCCGAATTATTGGAGCAAAAATTACCTTACAGCGAAATTCTCACTCTTTTAATAAATGATATTTCAAATAAAACTCTTAAAGATACTTTAAAGCAAATCAATAATGAATTGAAAAAAGGCGCCGATAGCGAATCAACATTTTTGAGATATCAATCTGTGTTTGGAAAATTTACAGCTTATATGCTGGGGCTGGCTTCGAAGAGCGGTAACATGGCTGAAATATACAGAGCTACGGCAAAGTTTCTTGAGAGACAACAAGAATTTAAAAAAAGTCTAAAGAGCGCTTTAATCACTCCTATGGTAACTCTCTTTGTTTTATTTCTAGCAGTTCTTTTTTATGTAGGATATATTTTCCCTGCCACTGCAAAGCTCTTTGTAAAATTTAAAATAGCTCTGCCACCTATGACTGCATTTACTTTGAAGATAAGTGATTTTTTAATGGGTCATATATTCATTGTCGCAATGTGTTTTATTATTCCGCCCGTCGCGCTTTGGCAGTTTAGTAAAACTAAAAACGGAAAATTTTTTATAGATAAGAATATCATGAAAATCCCTATTATAGGCTCATTAATTCATAAAACATTGATTGAAGTTTTTTGTCGTGTATTTTATACTCTTTATAGCGGCGCGGCTGAAAGTATAGAACCTATAAGAATTGCAGCAGAAGCGACGGATAATGCTTATTTTGAATACCAGATTAAAAATATTGCTATACCGATGATGATCAAAAAAGGAGTTGGCGTTACGGAAGCATTTGAAGCCTGCGGGGTATTTACCGAGACCGCGCTTTCAAGATTTCACTCGGGTGAAGAAACCGGAACTATAAAAAATACTGC
>Ga0182027_10007890_pt1 | contig 15603 bp, 8 predicted proteins | sample 712E1DmetaG_FD_121300 | JGI IMG/M metagenome (GOLD analysis project Ga0182027, IMG submission 121300) | Permafrost microbial communities from Stordalen Mire, Sweden - 712E1D metaG (Illumina Assembly) | ecosystem: Environmental > Terrestrial > Soil > Wetlands > Permafrost | place: Sweden...
GCCTTCTCGGCCGTAAAGGCGATGTCGAAGGTTTCGGTATCGTCTATATCGAGGCAAATGCCATGGGACTGCCGGTGGTCGCTTCACGCAGCGGCGGCATCGTTGACGCGGTTGAAGACAACACAAACGGCCTTCTTGTCAATGATCCCGCGGATGTCCGTGAAGTGGCGGCGGTTTGCGGGAAAATCCTTTTGAACGACGGTCTTAGGCAAACACTCTCGGCAAATGGCGTAAACTGGGCACGCAAATTTTCACGCCAGTCACAGAGAAAAATCTGGCAAGAGGCGGTCCGGTGGTAAAATCGTCAATAAAAATACTCCATATCATCACCCGACTCGACCTCGGCGGGTCCGCTGAAAACACACTGCTTACCGCTATCGGCCTTGCACAGCGCGGCTATCACGTGGATATTCTGGCCGGGTACAGCGACAACCCTCCCAGCGATAGCGAAAAAAAGGCCGCGCAATACGGCGTTTCCATCATGCGCATGAAACAGATGAAGCGTAACCCTTCCATTGTGGGCGACGCCGTTACCCTGTTTCTCCTGTATTCCTGCATACGGGCCAACCGATATGACCTGGTGCACACCCATACCTCGAAGGCAGGCATCCTTGGAAGAATTGCCGCGAAACTGGCAAACACGAGGTGCATCGTGCATACGCCGCACGGGCATATATTCTACGGGTATTTTTCACGGGCGCTTACGGACGTTTTCGTGCATCTGGAACGGTTCGTGAGCATGTTTACCGACGCGCAGATTACCCTTACGAACCAGGAAAAGCTCGATTATTTGCAAAAAAACATTGGCTCAGCCGACAGGCTATTTCCCATTTACAGCGGCATACATCTGGGAACATTCCTCAATCCGAAAATCACCAAACAGGAAGCGCGGGCAAACCTCCGGCTCGGCAATTCCTGCTTTGTGGCCGGCACCGTGGCTCGTTATGTTCCCGTCAAGAACCATCACCTTATTATTTCAGCCGCCTCAAGGCTTAAGGACCGGGCAAAAGACATGCATTTCGTGTTTGCCGGCGATGGTGAATTGCACGACGAACTGTTGGCGCATGTCAAGGACTGCGGCATGCGGGACCGTTTCCACTTTATCGGCTGGCGAAACGACATACCCGACGTCCTGGCCGCATTTGATATATTCATCATGTGTTCGAAGAACGAAGGCATGGGAAGGGCGTTCGTCGAGGCTCAGGCCGCGGGCCTGCCCGTTATAGGAACAAGGGTGGGCGGCGTGGCGGAGGTCCTTGATGAAGGCCGGACAGGCTACCTTGTGGAACCTGACGATGCGGACGGGCTTGCCGACAAAATCGAGCTCCTATACAGCCAAAAAAGCCATAGGGAAGCGCTTTCCGAGGCGTGCAGGAAATGGGTATACCCTAAATTCAGCGTGGAAGTCATGGTCGATGAAATTGAAAAAGTCTATCGGAAGGTCTTGAGGGAAAAGAGGACATGAAAATAGCCATTCATCAGCCGCAATACATGCCGTGGCTGGGGTATTTCCATAAAATGGCCGGCGTGGACCTGTTCGTGTATCTCGACGACGTCCAATTTAAAAAAAACGAATGGCAGCACAGGAACCGCATCAGAAACAGTTCGGGCCGTCAGTGGCTGAGCGTTCCGACATCATACAGGTTTCCGCAACTCATCACCGAAGTGGCCATTGCCGAAGGTCTGGATTGGCGGAAGGACCATTTGAACGCGTTAAACGCCTGTTATGGCAAGGCGCCGTTTTACAAACAGTATATCCCGCAATTTGAGCGGTTTTTTGAGGAAAACCGCGGCTTTAAAACTATTGACAAACTGAACATTGCATCGTCGGAGCTTCTCCGGGGCATTCTGGGCGTTTCCACGAAAACCGTAACGTCTTCGGGATTCGCTTTCACCGGTGTTTCCACCGAACGACTGGTGAACATCTGCCGGCACTTTGGGGCCGATACTTATCTGGCGGGTGCCGGAGGGCGCGATTACATGGATCTTTCGCTGTTCGAAAAGGCGGGCATTGCCGTTGAATTTCAGGAATTCGCGCCGCCGGTGTATCCGCAGCACTGGAGCAGAGCGCCGCAGGATTTTATCCCCGGCCTGTCGGCAATTGATTTAATTTTTAATTGCGGGGAACAGAGTTTGAAAATTTTAATGGGGAACGCTCGCTGAATTGGGCACCAAGCGGAGTCGAAGTGCCTATCGAAATTAAACGAGAATGGTGGTTCCCTTTGCTTCGCTCAGGGAGCATAAGCAACTATATGACCATAAAAACCAAAATCCCTCTCATTCCTCATTCCCGTCCCTTTGTGGGCGCGCGGGAGAAAAGAGCGGTCAATGCGGTGATTGGTTCCCTGCAACTTGCGGCCGGAGACCAGGTGCTTGCCCTGGAAAAGGAGCTTTCCGGCTTCGTGGGCCATACATACGGCATTGCGGTTTCTTCGGGCACTGCTGCGATTTACCTTGCGCTTACGGCCCTGGGCGTTAAAAAAGCGGAACGGGTCATAATCCCCTCGTACGTGTGTACGGCGCTGCTCAATGCAGTTTTGCATGCCGGGGCGGTCCCGGTTTTGTGTGATGTTGACCCTATAACGGGCAACATGGGCGTAGAAAACGTAAAGAATGTCCTGCGTAAAAAAACCGGTGCAATCATAGTTCCACATATGTTCGGCTATCCGTCCGATGTGGCGGGAATTGCCGCGCTAGGCGTTCCGGTCATAGAGGATTGCGCGCAGTGCGTCGGGGCGACAATAGGGAAAAAACGCGTGGGGGGGCTGTCGCAGGTTTCAATTTTTTCCTTTTATGCAAACAAACTTCTTGGGGCCGGGGAGGGTGGCATGGTCGCCACGTCCGATAAAAAAATCGCGCAGAAAATTATTGAATCAAAGGAATATGACAATAGAAATACGTATGTGCCGTCATTTAATTTCAAATTGTCGGACGTGCATGCGGCTATCGCCCGGCAGCAGCTTGAAAAGCTCCCAATAATGATTGATAAACGGCGTTCCGCGGCGCGCCAATATTGTGACGCATTTTCCGATTTGTCGCCCGCAATACAATTGCCCATGCGGGAAAAAGGAACAAACTCCGTGTATTATCGTTTTGTCGTGCGGATGGCTTCCGGCCCTATGCGGGAAGCAATCATAAAGAAAATGGATCAGGCGGGCATTGCCTGCCGCAGGCCCGTTTTCAAGCCCCTCCACCAATACCTGAACAAAAGTTGGTTTCCGGGGACCGAAGAAATATACCAAAAGGCACTCTCAGTGCCTGTTTGGCCGGGGCTGACCCACGAACAAGTCAATCATGTGTGCGATTGTTTCGCGCATGCGGTGCTTTCGGCTCAATCCACGTCAAGACTTAACAAAAGGAAATAGCATGGCTTTATCGCCCGCTATCATCGTCAGCCGTTCCACGCGCATCGCCCAGCGTCTCTTCGAAGAGCGCATGCTGGTGATCAGCGCGCAGGACAGTAAACTCCACCGCTTCAACGAGGTGGGCACGTTTATATGGCAGCTCCTGGAAAAACCGGCGACCGTTGGGGCGATTTGCGCGGCCATTGAGGAACATTTTGACGGCTTTGACGCGGGAAAATCTTTTCAAGAAATCAGCGATTTTCTCGTTTCGCTTGAGAAAAAAAAGTGCGTTTCAATATGCCCGCAAAAACAATAGCCCAACAGATTAATAAAAAGGCCTCGCGGAAAAACATCCCTCTCAGCGCTCTTTGTGAATTGACCTATCAATGCAATCTTTCCTGCTATTATTGCTATCAGAAAAATGTGTCGAAAGGAAAAGAGCTTACCTGCGCCCAATGGGAGGACATTTTCAGGCAGCTTGCCCGCACGGGCGCGCTGTATCTGACTTTTTCAGGCGGCGAACCCATGCTGCGCGAGGACTTCATCAGTATCGTTTCAGCGGCCCGGTCCCATGATTTTGCCATAAGCGTCATTTCCAACGGCACGCTCTTGACAAAAAATAAAGTTAAACAGCTTGCCGATCTTGGTATCATGGACATGGGCCTCAGCTTCCATGCCGCCGGGAAAGGCCTTCACGACAGGCTTGCCGGGAAAATAGGAAGTTTCGAAAAAACACTCAAGGCCCTCAGGCTTTGTGTGGATGCCGGCATAAAGACCATGATAAAACACTCGGTCTCAACGGCAAATTTCATGGAGTTCAGCAAGCTTGCGGAAATGGCTGATAAAGAAGGGTGCTTTTTTGAATGCGACGGCAACGTCGTTCCTCATGAAAAGGGAATCCCGTCGCCCTTCGCGATAAACCAGAACCAGTATAAAATATTTCTTAAGGCAATGAAGGCGGCCCCTCTCTCACAATTTTTTAAAGCAAGCAATTACGAAACTTTGCATTGCGACGCAGGAAGGAGCCTGTGCGGGATCAACCCGCAAGGCGACGTCGTTCCATGCATACAGTTGCCGATTAAACTGGGGAACCTTAATAAAAGCAGCTTCCGGGAAATCTGGCGCTCTCCTGCAGCAAAAAAATTCAGGGCGCAGGAGAAAAACCTCGATACAACGTGCGAAACCTGCGGTATCAGGCAGTTCTGCAGCCGCTGTCACGGGATCGCGTTTCATGAAACCAACGGAAATTGGCAGGGCGCCTCTTCCTGCTTATGCAGCCGGGCCGGGGCCATGGCCGGGTTGTCGCCGCGCAAAATAATTAGATGTTGAAAACAGGACAGTTTGGTGGTATAATAGTGTATTAAAAATTGAAAGGATTTCCTTTTTATCGTGGAACCATCAAAAAAAATAAAACCTAAACCAAGGCCGCACTACAGTCCGCCCGCCGTGGAATCCGAGACCATTTTCGAGCGCAGGGCGCTTGCCTGCGGCAAGTGCCGTTCCGGCCCGAGCCGTCAGCAGGCATGCATGCGGCTGCCGAGCGCGTCGTAAGACGTAAACCTTTTCTTAAGTGCTTTGCCCGCCGCGCTACCTGGGTAAGACGGCATTATTTAAGCACCGCTATTTTCAGCACCTTTTTCTGCGCGCTTCCGTCGTCGTACGTCACCTTTACAAGAGCAAAATAGACGCCGTTGGCCGTATGGCTTACGTCCCATTGGAACCTGAACGGACTGAAAATGTCCATATTTTCAGGCAGATCGGCCTGATAAATAAATACCGGCCGTTCGGCCGTATTGAAAAATCTGACGGATAATTTCGCGTGGTGCGGCACGTACACCTGGATCTTTGATATGTTCCCTTTTACGGGATTCGGATAGCAGTAGGTCATGTTGTCAAACTGGCCGATTGTTAACGCCCGCTTTAAATTGTATGCGTACACCGATCCGTCAACCGTCGCGAAAAACAGCTTGTCCTCCGCGATCGCGGGAGAAGCGATGACATCGCCCGACAGCGAGTCGCTCCATTGCAGCTTGCCGCTGTCGGCGGAAAGCGCGTACACCTTTCCTTCGCCCCAGCCGAAGAAAACCGAGTTCCCCGCCACCACCGGTGAAGAAGCGTAGCCAATGTGGGTGCAGGAGCGGAGTTCCGTGAATTTATTCTTCCATGCTCCATTGCCGCTGTACCGGTCAATAGCGATAATGGAAAACCTCGGCAGAGGATAACCGGGTTCTTTGTTGATGACATAAACATGGTTCGGGTCCACGGCCACCGAAGATGTTTTTATGTCAAGGCCGTCGGGGACAAAGTCGGCGACGCTTGCGGTTGACTTTTTCTTGCTGAGCGGGCCCGAGTAATAGGGCAGCAGCCGCTCAAGCGCGCTCACGTCAACCCCTTGTGTTTTAAGACGATTGACCATGAGCGCCCGGTGGTCGGGCGATGAGAGCAGGAAGTGGCGCAGCATTTTGGCGTCAATCGCTGATGCCGCCGAGCGCTTTGCGAGGACGTCGGCCTCGTTACCCGCGCTTTTCCAGATGATTTTCCCATTAGTCACGTCGATGGCGTACACGTACGGATCAAAATCGCCGGGCGAGCAGTAAACCACCGAGTCGGCGACGGCCGGGCTTGACATGAAAAAATTGCCGATTGTTTTGACGTTCCATTTGAGGGAATAATTATTTGCGTTGAAGCACGACAGCCCGCCGTCGGTGGACCCAACCACGACGACCGAATAGGCTGTGGCCGGGGAGGCATAGGTTGTCATGGGCAGGCTGATGAGCGTGTCGGCCTTTACTATTGCCGCGGCGGACAATGCGGATGTTTTATAGAAACCGATACCGTTCTGGGGAAGACCGACCCCCGAAACAACGACGCCATTGTTTACCAGTGCGCATGATGAAAGCTGATATCCGGCGGAAAAACGGGCGAGCAATTTTCCGGTAAACTCGGCAAGAGCATAAATATATCCGTCGTCGCTTCCAACATAAACCGTCGTGCCGGTGATAAGCGGCGTTGATTCCACCCGGTCGCCGGTTTTAAAGGTCCAGAGGGCCTTGCCGGTCTTGGCGTTAAGTGCGTGCACGCAACTGTCGCTCGCCCCGATAAAAACCATAGTGTCCTGTACTGCCGGCGATGAATAAATAGAATTGGGCAGAGAGGTTTTCCAGAGCCACGAAGAGACGGGAGGCTGAATGCCTGACTCGCCGTAATATCCGGTGCGCTGCATATTGCCACGGAATGCAGGCCATTCCGCGGCCTGCAGACCCGCGGTAATTACTAAAAGAAAGAATAGCGTATATGTTTTCATAATAGTTCCATTATTAACCCTCACCCCGGCCCTCTCCCGTTAACGGGAGAGGGGAAAAGTGGATGGGGAAAAAAGAGTGAGGGATGGATGAAATAACTATTTTCATTCTAAGCCCCATTAATAATCTATTGGAAATGCGTCAAGGTTCCCACCGGCTGATCCGAAGAGCACCTTCCATGTGAAAACATCGACCCAGGGTGAACAAACGGCGCCAGTAGGCGCGGTAATGGGCCAGTTGGCATTAAAGATGAGTCCCGTGGCATCATCTACCGCGTAATATTTGCCGCTGGTCGCACCGAAATATACCGGCCCGTTCCCATTGCCCATGGCCACAGGCCCCCCCGTGATCTTGTTGCCGGAACCCGGATCGTATTCCCATCCCGGCGACGTAACGGCGCCATTGACTACTTTGTCAAGATATCGGCCATTGGCCACCCAGGGACCGGCTGCGTTATGGGACACGAACAGGGGCGCCGCGGCCGCCGCATTCATGCCCCAACTCCATTTGGTAGTCATGGTTGTAATATCAACGGCATATAATTTAGGAGTCGAAGTGGCTATATAAGCAACGTTATCGGAAATGGCAAAAGGATAATCGACCGATCCGGCCCCCGTCCAGGTAGATAAATATGCGCCGGAGTAGTCCCGTTTCTCCATTTTGCCATCCGTTGTCGCATCGTATATGGCGTCGGAGAAAATCACAAGGTCGGCACTGGGGCTGATGTTTGCCTGGTCAGTTCGGGGAAACGTTGATATGGAGCTGCCGGTAGATGCGTTATAACTTGAAAGGTTCCCGCTTGATATAATAAAAATTTCGCTCTGGTCGGGGGAAGCGATCGGATCACCGGCATTAGCGGCGGGGAGCGAGATCGGGCTGTATGACATCTGGGAGGCTTTCATTACGCTGTCCTGCACTACATAGAGGAGATTTGACGTGGGCCCGCCGCTAAAAGCAACGTTATAGGTTGTGCTGGAAGAATAATATTCGGGCTGGCTAATTGTCGCGCTTCCAGTTGTTGAAAAAGTCCACATGGTGGAACCGTCGCTGGAATTATTACAGGAGATAACGTCCGGGGTTCCGGAAATTGCCAGGAACATCGTGCCGCCTTCATTCGAGATTCCAGCGGTAACATTTCCTTGCCCTGTCAGGCCCCAGATCTTCTGAAATTGGGAAAAAGTCCAGTTGGTATTGCCGTTACTATTCACGCACCCATAGTCAGCTTTGCCCGCGCCCGCGCCGTTGGCGTTGGAATTGGCTATGTTCGCGTAAGTTGCGGTAAGAGCCCCCGAAACGGCGATGCTCCAGCCTGTAGTCGGATTAAGATCAATAAGGCCGTTCGGCGTGCCTGAAAAAGAAGCGTCGCCGGTGACCGAAATTGCTTCGCCGCCAAGATTGGCGAAGGTGGAGGAATTGCCGCCGCTTACCCTGAAACTATTTGCGGCAATAGTAAGCGAGTTCGACCCAAAATCAAATTGCGAAAGGGTGATGATAAGTCCGTTGCATTTCAGGCTTCCGCCGAGAGTCAGCTTGCCAAAGCCGGAAACAAAGATTTTTGGAAGCGTGGTGGTGGCGTTGACCGGCGTAAGGGTCTGATTGCCGTTACTGAGAAATGCAATGTAGCCCGTAATTCCGGTCACCGAAGCGCAGGAGGCAAGGTTTACATCGCCGGAGGTCACGCGAAGGTTGCTTGAACCGAAATCCATCGTTGCGCCGGAGGAGGGCGACACGGATGGTATGGTGTTCGTAAGCCCTGTGCCCCAGCTCCATCCCCCGGCATTAAGACTAAACGCGGATGTTACGGTTATAGGATAGTTTGTGACCGTTATGGTGCTGCTGCCGCTTTTGGTAAGCGTTGGTATGGTCATTCCCGAATCGGGGATAAACAAATAAGAACCGTTGTCCGAGCCGCTGTTGAAAATAATCGACCCGCCTGTTGTCAAGAACGTCCCGCCGTTGGTAAAGTCCGCTCCCTGCAATATTGTAAAGGTCTGGGCGTTAAAATCAAACGTGCCCGTATAAAGGTTTGTCAAGGTAATCGACCGGGCGGTTGTGGGCCCGTTTAGCTGGCAATTGCCGGGCCCGTTATTGTCGAAGGCCGCGGTGGTAAGCAGTGTCGGCACCTGGCCGCTGCTCCAACTGGCCGCAGTTTGCCAGGTCGAGGGGCTTGGAGCGATCCAGTTGTTAATGAATGTCCAGTTTGTATTGGCGCCTGTGCTGCTCAGGTCCTGACTGGAAGTGGCGGTTCCGGCCGTTCCCGATGCGTTGCAATAGGCTATATGGGCGTACGAAGCATTGCACGTGCCGGTGGCTTTCAGTTGCCAGGTGGAGGTTGACGCGTCCATGTCGAGATACGTTGCAGCCGACGTTCCATTGAGCGATGCATTGCCGCCCACCGTTATAATGCGTCCGCTCAGTGTTCCGGAAACAAACGAACCGGAATACCCGTTAGCAATGGTAAAATCAGTCGTTGTTGTCAAGTCCTTGCCACCAAGATCGAAGCTGCAACTGGCCCCGCCGTTCTGTGTAAAGCTCGCCGCTGTCCAGGTTGCGGCGGGCGAGACCGTGAGCCTGGCATTGCCGCTGTGCTTTATGTTGGGGAACGTCTGGCTAGCGGGAGAAAACGTCTGGGTCGATCCGCCGTTAAAATCCAGCGTGTCGGATGTAACGGAAGTCAGGGCTATGTTCGAGAAATCAACGGTTGAACCGCTTGCATGGACCATGTTGGCGCTTCCGACGTCCAGAGCGCTTCCCGAACTTTCGCTTATACTCCCAACCTGGTTATTATTTCCCGTTGAGGAAAAGATGATTTTGCTGGCAGTAAGGGTGATATCTCCGCAATTAAGTCCATTTGTCGCTATCGAAAGCGGGTTGGCGGCTCCGCTGGTCACCGTGATGGCGGGCAGCGTTTGTGTGGAAACCGGTGGAGGCGTAAGGATCTGGGCGCCAGTACCTGCAAAAGTCAGCGTTCCCGTGCCGATGGTTGTGGTGGCGGACGCGCTCATGCTGAAATCCGCTGAGGAGCCTCCTATGGTTAGCACATTAGCGGTGGTTCCGAAGCTGAAATTTCTTGTGAACGTTCCTAGGAATGTCATGTTTTTAATAGTACAGGTGACGTCAAGAACGCAGTTGTTTAAGCATGTGCCGTCGAATTGCGCGCTTTCTGTTGACGAGGGAGAATGCCCAAGGCTCCAGTTGGTGCCCAGGGTCCAGGAACTGTTGCCCGCGGTTCCCTGCCAGGTGTTGGTCGTTTGGAAAACCCAATTTGGAGGGCCGGCGCAGTTCGTCGTGAGATCGGTGCATAAAATCGCGGTCCCGTTTTTATAGGTGGCGTGGATGCATCCATGTCCGATGTCGCAGTTAGTAGCGTTAAGGTTCGCCGTAGTAAGAACGTCGGCATACCATGAGGGGGCGCCGTCAAGGAGAAGGTGCGTGGATGTGCTCGTCCCTGAAAATGTTATGTTTCCCGTTGAAGCTTTAATGGTAACATTGGCCAGGTTTTTAAGGGTAGTAGCATTACCATTTGACGCGGAAAAATTTCCGGCAGCCATAGTCAGGTTGTAGCCGTTAAAATCAAGCACGCTTGTTGATGAGCCGTTAATACCGCTCTGATTAAAGCCGTTGCAGGTTATAGCATTTGAAAACTGTAAGGTCCCCGCGCCCGGATGGTCTATCATCGGCAAAGTCACGGCGTTCGATTTTAGGGTCTGGGTCACGCCCGAACCGCCGTAAAACCAGAAATCCGATGACGTGGTCGTGGTAATGGTATGAATGGTCGTAAGGTCTACACTGGCGGGAAAAGCAAGAGTATCGGTTGTCTGCAAATTGAGCGTCCCGGTTGATATGGAAATCGTTCCGAGACAGGTGTCCTTTTTCGCACTTCCAATGGAAAGTTTTCCGGCTGTCGTCATGGAAAAATTGTTGAATTTGATGTTGCTTTTTATAGTGTCGCAATAAGTACCGGTATTTGCAATATTATACAAATCAGTTGAGTTATTGGTAGCGATACTGGCGTTTGCACCTCCCGCGAAGGTCAGCGTTCCGCTATTATTAGTAAACGTGCCCGCGGTTTTTGAAAAGTTACCGGTCATGGAAAAAGTGTAACCGTTTCCCGGCGCGTTGAAGATGGCGCCGGCGCCTGAAATAGTCACCGCTCCGGTCACGACGATGTTTGCGGTACTGGCGTTTACCGTGGCGCCCGTTACCGTAAGTCCCGCGCCGCAGATCAGCGAATCGGTGCTGAGGTTGATCGTGCCGGCGGTCATGGTCGCAAGGTTAGTGGCTTTTATGGTTGCGGAAGCCGTCCAAGCGCCGGTGGCATTGTTGAAAGTCAATTTATAGAAGGTCTTCGCGTTCGGGGCGATCGAGTAAGGGCCCACGGGGCCGTTAAAAACGACCGTTCCGGTCCCGGAGTTGAATGTGCCGCCGGTATTGGACCAGTTGCCATTGACATTAATAGTGCCGGTCGAACTTTCCGTAAGTGTTCCGGTGCCGGACAGGGTTATGCCACCCGTATCGTTTATCGTTCCGGTGGAGCTGACGGTAAATGTCCCCGCCGATATGGAAAAACCATTATGTATGCCTACCGTCCCCGTGGTGACGCTGAAGGTGCCCGCAGCCATGGAAAAAATGCCCGCTTGAAGTTTTCCTGTGGTAATTGTACCTGCGGCGGTCGTGGGAATGCTCCATGTTCCGCCAACGCTGATATTGCTGGTAGTGCCGGTAAAAGTTCCGGCGTTCATGGTAAGATTGCCGTTTACTATAAAGTAGCCCGCGGTTGGAGGCGCGGTAAGAAGGCCTCCCCTTGTCGTGTTGGGAGAAATAACAACATTTCCGGTAATAGTGTCATGGCCGTTTGCAGTGGCGGTATAGTTACCGCTGTCAAGCGTCAATGTGGTTGTTTTAAAGGCGAGGGCCGCGGAACTGAAAATCGGCGTTTTCGTGCCAGTTGTGCCGCTAATGGTAAGGCTGTTACAGATAAGTTCATTGGTGATTTGAGTAACCGTTCGGTTATTAGTGGCATTGCCGTCTTGAATAACAATGTCCGGAAGCGTTAAGAGCTGCGCCGGCGGAAGGAAACTTCTGTTGGTTGAAATGTTGATAATAATCTTTGATGGTGGCGCAATGTTCTGAAACACCCCTGGAGAACCGAGGTCGAATTGTATGGTTCCACTAGGCGTTGTAAGTGTCAGTGTTTTGCCGTTAAAATCAAAATTGCCGGTAAAGGTATTAAAGATTTGAATATTTGCAAAAGAATAGCTCGCGTCAAGTTGACATGCATGACTGCCGCCGGTGGCATTAAAAACAGCAATGTCAGTCGCTGCTTTGCCGGGATATCCGGTGGCCGGACTCCAGTTTGCCGTGGTGCTCCACAAACTGTTTGCTCCGCCGCCGGTCCAGGTATATGTAACAGCTGCGGTAAAGCCGGATGTCATGAAAAAACCGATAAAAAATGAGAACTTTATAAAACATTTCATATTAACCTATTATATCCTGAATTTGCAATTTTATCAAGGCAATTACGCGATTCAAAGAACCTTAATGTATTGTTTCTTTTGAAAATTAGGGGTATAATTGTTACTATATATTACTATATGCAAGTGAGGGCAAAAAAATGAACAAACTTTTATTGGTCCTTCTCTGTGCGGCCTGCGCAAGCGCATATGCGCAATCGACGGATTTTGCCTCAACGGGCTATTCGGCGGGCGCAGCCGATTATCTTGAGCTTCCTTACAGCGCGCACAGCGCCGCGCTGGGCGGCGCGGTCTGCGCGTGGAGGGAAGACCTGACCGGCGCGCAATATAACCCTGCCATTCTCAATGCGGCGAGCGAAGGCGTCCTTTATGTTGACGCCGCGTATACGGTCATGACGCTTGACAGGCAGCACATCAGCGTTGCCGGGGCCGGGACGCTGTCGAAGTACCTGGCGTGGGGAGCTTCCTTTGTCAACTACGGCGTGGGCAATATCGAAGGGCGCGACACGTTCGGAGTGCTTACCGACAATTTCAATTACAATGAAAACGCGCTTGCCCTCTCGCTGGCGGGGAGCCTGCAATGGAACATTTCGGTGGGCGCGACGGCCCGCTACCTGTTCGAGAGCATGTCCACCGAAAACGCCAATGGCGTTGGGTTCGACGCGGGGGCAACCTGGCAGCCGGTGCGGATGCTTACTGTCGGCCTGAGTGCGCAGAACCTTCTGTCAAGGCTGTGGTGGAGCACCAGCCACGTTGATCCTGTTTTACCAACGGCGCGGCTGGGGATAGCGGGTTCGTGGTTCAAGAACAGCGTTCGTGCCGAACTCGACCTTGTCAAGACCCAACAACAGCCGGAGGCGGTTAGTTTCGGTGTCCAGTATACGCTCATGGAAATGGTCTCGCTGCGCGGGGGCATATCCACGGCCATCGATGCTTCGACGATGCAGTCAAAATATCCCGATTATTCTTTAGGTCTCGGCATGAGATATTCAGGCTTCGGTTTTGATTTCGCCTGCCTCATCCCGGATTCCGACCTGGGATTGTCGTATAAATTTTCCCTTGTTGCGGCGCTCAAAGACATCTTTAAATAATCTGCATGTCGAAAACCAAAGAGGAGAAATGTTTGAACCATAGCGCTTCACGATGGACCGGTATGAAAGTTTTTGTGGGGGTTGTCCCGTGGCTTCTGCTGCTTGGCATAATGGGCCGTGAAACCTTTGCAGTTACCAATATTTTTTATTCTGCGGGAACATCATACCCAACCGATCTAAAAACCACCGCCACTATTTCCATTTTGAACGGTGTAGCAACATTCAGTGCAGGACAGGCGAATACAATCGGCGTGGGCGATCGAATAACTTATAACGGTGCGACGATCTGCTACATATCCGCAAGGACCAGCAGCACGGTTTATTCCGTGATAACGGCCGCCGGCGGCATGCCCGCAAATATTTCCAACGCAACGGTAAATTCCATTACACGCGCTTTCAACGGTCTGATTTCGGCGCTCACCGGCTCGTCCGGGGCGGCTTATTTGAATACGGCGAACCTTGTCACGGGAAATTATTCGCTCAATATCGCATGCTATGGAGATGGAGTCGATTACGGCATGGCATTGGTCAGCGGCTGGACAACCAGTGCGTCGAATTGTATTAAAATCTACACGCCGGTAACCGCCAGCGAGGTGGGCGTCAGCCAGCGGCACAATGGCATATGGGGTGTTGCAGGCAAATATATGTTAAAAACAACAGGAAACGGACAGTCTTCTGTTTTAAGAATCCAGGCTGATTTTGTCAATATTTACGGACTGCAGGTTGATATGTCAGGTGCCTCGGGTGCGGACGCCATACGGGTGGATTACAGTCCTGGCGTGATGGACGCCGGCTCTGTAACCAAAATTGCCTATAATCTCATTAAGGTAACGGTCCAATCCGATAATCAATCGGGCACCGGAATATGGGAAGAATCAGGGGCAGGGCCTTCAATTACGGTCAAAATATGGAATAATATTTATTGGAACCTTTCCGGGTCCAGCAATTACGCCATGTGGATAGGATATCAGACGGCGCCGGCTGTTTATCTTTATAACAACACTATATGCAATTGCGCAATAGGCCCCTATGTTTACAATGCAAACTGTATAGCGAAAAACAACCTTATTTACAATTGCGGCAATAATTATGCCGGCTCGTTCAGCGCTTCGGGGACTAACGATCTTTCAGGCCCTGGAACCAATGGATCAATGCCGACCGCTAATGCTCGAAATGGAGTTAGCGTATTATTTGAAGATACGGCAAATAGCGATTTCAGGCTCACCTCGGCCGATACCGGAGCAAGGACCTTCGGTGCGAATCTTTTTTCCGACCTCAATTGCCCTTTCTCGGACGATCTCACCGGGGCCGTGCGCCCGGCGATTTGGGACATAGGGGCGCGGCAATGGAACGATTCCACATCAACGCAAATGCCGGTATTTCTGCATCCTGCCACCAATACAACGGGGAATTATTACGTTTCCATTGATTTCACTCTTCCTGAGGCCGCGCTGGGCGGAAGCGTAAAAATGACGTTTACGCAGACCGGAGGCGCCGCGGACGCAAGCAGCCCACATGTCGTGATATTTAAATCGAATTTTGAGACTGCGGGCGAGCATACCACAACAATGAATGGCACAACAATCGGCTCAAACGCCAATGTGCTTTCCGTAAACAATGGCGTATTAGTAAACAATTCAATTTACAGCGTTCGGCTTGAATACCAGGACGCCCTTGGGAACCCCGCGGCGGCTGTCATCCATACCGCATTTACCTATTCCACGGCCATACTGATACCGACGCTCGCCGCCCCGGCCACAAACGGCATGTCCAGCGCTTCCCTTTCCGTGGATTTAACCTTGCCGCAGGCAGCGACGTCGGGCACCGTCATTTTGACATTTACGCGTACCGGCGGTTCCGCCGACGCCAGCGCGCACGCGGTGATATTTAAAAGTGGTTTCGAAACGGCGGCGGAACATATGACAACGCTCGACGGAACGAACCTTTCAAACAATGCCAACGTTCTTTCCGTTACCGGGACGACCGCCCTGGTGGACGGGGCGATTTACAGCGTGACTCTCCAATATAATCCGGGATCAGGAATTCAATCCGTGACCAATACGAACTGGACATACTATCATTCCGCACCATCATGGGTGGCCTCTTACCCGAAATTGGGGACCGTGGGCGCGACGACCCTGCAGTTTTCGGTCGACATCACCAGGAACGGCGAGGCGTTTTTTGTCGTGGTCCCGCACGGGGCCGCCGCTCCAACGCCGGCCTATGTGCAGGCAGGCGAGAATGGTTCAGGTATTGCCGTCGCTTCCGGATTCGCGGGGACTATTACGCTGTATACGAACATAGCCGATAATTTTTCCGCTTCTAATCTGATAAACGGAACAGCGTATGATATTTATTTCATCGCACAGGACATGGTTGGAAACCTGCAAAC
>Ga0182027_10007891_pt1 | contig 15603 bp, 10 predicted proteins | sample 712E1DmetaG_FD_121300 | JGI IMG/M metagenome (GOLD analysis project Ga0182027, IMG submission 121300) | Permafrost microbial communities from Stordalen Mire, Sweden - 712E1D metaG (Illumina Assembly) | ecosystem: Environmental > Terrestrial > Soil > Wetlands > Permafrost | place: Sweden...
GCGGGCAGCGATATCGAAAGCGCCACCGATCTGGCCCGGCGCATGGTCTGCGAGTACGGCATGAGCCGCCTGGGTCCGCTCACCTTCGGCAAGAAGGAGGAGCAGATCTTCCTGGGCCGCGAGATTGCCCAGCATCGCGACTTCAGCGAGGAAACGGCCCGGCAGATCGACCTCGAGGTGCGCAGGCTGATCGACGAAGCCTACCAATCGGCTCATGCGATCGTCGAATCGCACGGGGATGCAATGCATCGCATCGCGGCAGCCCTGCTGGAGCGCGAAACCATTGACGCCGAAGAGGTGAAGATGCTGATCGAGGGGCAGGAACTGCCGCCTCTGCGTTCGATTCTGGCTACTCCCTCGGACACCGGAAGTGGTGACGTGCAGCAAGTGCTCAAACCGGAGAGCCGCGGGGGACCGAACTACCCTGAGGGTTCGCCTTCGCCGGCATAGCGGCGTTCAAACCTGAATGCTTACAGAAGGGGCCACTCCAAGCGAGTGGCCCTTTTTGCATTGAGCGCGCTTTTCTTCAGACGTTGATAGTCTGCTCTTCATGCCTCGATATACTTGCGTTGGAGACATATCAATGCCAGCGGGAATCGCTCGTATCCCGGATTAGCGGGCGGGGGCCGATTGCCGCGGAAGAGAATCCCTCATGAATCCAGTATCTCGCCGCTTTTTTTTGCGGTTGCTGCCTGTAGTTCTGCTGATAGTTGCTCAAGTCCGGCCGGGCCAGGCTGCTCCCGTGCTGATGATTTCCATCGATGGATTGAAGCCTGAATATGTTACGGAGGCGGATGCAAGGGGCTTGAAGATAGCGTACCTTCGTACTCTGGTTCGAGACGGGGTATATGCGGATGGTGTGATTGGAGTTTGGCCGACCGTTACCTATCCCAGCCACACGACGCTGTTGACCGGCGTTTCGCCCTCCGAGCACGGTATCTACAACAACGCCGAGTTCGATCCCGAGCGCGCATTTTCAGGAGCATGGTACTGGTATGCGGCCCAGATCCGCGTCCCTACGCTCTGGCATGTTGCGCACAATGCCGGTCTGCGCACGGCGAGCGTTGGTTGGCCTGTCAGTGTTGGCGCGACGGATGTGGATTGGCTGATTCCCGAATACTGGCGCAGTGCAGGCCCGTCAGGCGCCTTGAACCCGGCGGATCGGAACCTGATCGCGGCACTTTCGCGTCCCGACACATTGCTCAAGCAACTGGAGCCTTCCCTGGGTCCGTACATGATGGGGAATGACACCAGCATCGGTGGAGATGAGATCAAGACCCGCTATGCCGTGGAGATTCTACGCAAGCAGAAGCCTGCGTTCATGACCATCCATCTGAGTTCGCTCGATGAAACGGAGCACGAGCACGGTCCATTCAGCGCGGAAGCCAATCAGACGCTGGAAGTGATCGATGGCATGGTATCGCGACTGGCGGATGCGGCGCTTGCCAGCGACCCATCCACAGTGCTGGTGGTTGTCTCCGATCATGGATTCCTCACCGTCACGCACTCGGTCAACCTCGCTATTCCTTTCCTGCAGGCAGGACTGATCCAGGCGATAGTCAATCCAGAGACGAAGACCATCACAATTGGTTCGTGGAAGGCTGAGCCGTGGATGGCGGGCGGCATGGTCGCCATCATGCTGCATGACGCGGCCGATCTCCAGACAGAGCGGCAGGTGCGCGATCTTTTGCAAAAGCTGGCAGCGGACGAGAGCAACGGCATCGCGGAGATTATGGATCGCGACGCAATCAAGAGACGCGGAGGCTTCCCGGATGCGGCCTTCCTGGTCGTTTTGAAGCCCGGATATTTAACTGGGGCCGGTACGTCCGGCAGCCTGGTCACTCCAATTCCGGGCGCCAGAGGCTCGCATGGATTCTCACCGGAGTTTCCCGAGATGCGCGCATCGTTCTTCATTTCCGGGACTGGAATAGCGCATCATCGCGATCTTGGAGTGATCGACATGCGGCAGATTGCGCCGACTGTGGCGAAGATTCTTAATGTTCCCTTGCCGTCTGCAAAAGCGGCACCGCTAAACGTTCAACCGTAGCCGGTCAACGCCTCAGAAGGCCTTGTACCTAATAACATGCCGGCAGTAAGAAGGGCCACTCGGTGAGAGTGGCTCTTCGGTTTGCTTGTAGAGAATCGGAATCCATCTATGCCTGGCTACCACGGCAGCGAATCGAACCCCGGTATGGGGAATGCGGCACTGAAGTCCTTCACCTCGCTCGCCAGCCGCGAAAGCCGGAAAGCATCTCCCGAGTGGCGAAAGGCCTCCGCGATCCATCCCGCAATGCGCCCCATATCCTCTTCGCGCATCCCGCGTGTGGTGGATGCCGGAGTGCCGATCCGGATGCCGCTGGGCCGCAGCGGAGGGTTCGGGTCGTCTGGGATGACTTGTTTGTTGGTGGCGATGCCGATCTGTTCCAGGGTCTGCTCAGCCTGCTTGCCGTCGAGTCCGAAACTCGCAACGGTATCGGCCACCATCATGTGATTGCTGGTGCCACCGGTGACCAGTTTTACGCCTGCCTGGGTCAGCGCCTCCGCCAGAGCCTTGGCATTGGCCAGCGTCTGGCGTGCGTAGTCTTGAAACGAGGCCTCCGAGGCCTTCCGGAAGGTGATCGCCGCGGCCGCAATGCTGTTCATGTGCGGCCCGCCCTGCAAGCCCGGAAATACTGAGTTGTCGATCTGCCGGGCGTAATGTTTGCGGCAGAGAATCATGCCGCCGCGAGGGCCGCGCAGGCTTTTGTGGGTGGTTGTAGTCACAATATCGAAGCCCACGTCCAGCGGATTGAGTAACACGTTGGCCGCAATCATGCCCGCTACGTGAGATACGTCCGCCATGGCCAGCGCACCTACTTCAGTGGCTATCGACCGGAAGGCCGCATAGTCGTACTCCCTTGGATACGACGTGTATCCGCAGAGAACGATCTTCGACTTGCTCTCCAGGGCCAGTTTGCGCACTTCGTCGAAGTCGATGGCGCCCGCCTGATCCGGCCTGGTCTTGTACCGGATGAAATTGAAGATCTGCCCCATGTGCGATACCGGAGCGCCATGGGTCAGGTGTCCTCCATGGGAGAGGTCCATGCCCAGGATCGTATCGCCAGGTTTCATGAAGGCTAGATACACCGCTTGATTCATGGGCGAGCCGGAGAGCGGCTGCACATTGGCGTATTCGGCTCGAAAGAGCCGGCAGGCGCGCTCCCTGGCGGCGTTCTCGATCCGGTCTGTGAAGGCCTGGCCTGCGTAGTAGCGCCGGCCGGGATAGCCCTCGCAATACTTATTGGTTAGCACCGACCCGAGCGCGGCCAGAACCTCCGGGTAGGTGTAGTTTTCTGAGGGAATCAAATTGATTCCCTGCTGCTGGCGGAGTTCTTCGCCGGCAATGGCATCAAAAATCTCAGGATCGGAGTCGAACAGAGAATCGCGGAAGCTGTTCATCGGCAGTCCTTTCAATGGCATCGCTGTACATTGAACTGATTGCCCAGGCGATCGGCTCTAGGAATGCCTCGCGCTCCCCGGTGGTGGCCCACCTGAATCGCCAGTTACGCGAGGGACACCGGAGACACGCCAGCGTTTCTGCGGTCCGGCAACGCAATATTACCATGATTCGCGCAAGGTGCTCGCGAAAAGACTTCTCTTGGCTCCAGCGTCTTCAGAAGATTTTGTAACCCACGCCCACACTGGCTCCGTAAGGCGCAAGCGAGCTATTCAGCCACTTGGGCCACTGCTGGAATTCGAAGTCGATGGCCCGGATGCTGATCCGCCTGGTCAGCTTGATATCCACGCCGCCGCCATAAGCGATGTCGGTAAACCGGCCATGTGCCTCGTTGAACTCGAAGTTCATGTTTCCATAACCGACCAGCACCTTGGCATAAGGGGTAGCCCGCCAGAAATGGGCGTGCGGTATAGGAAGCCGGGGGCCGATCAGGTAGTTGTCCTGGTTGATGTTCACGTACTGGTTGAAGCGCAGCCAGCGGCCCTCTGCCTCAACCTGAAACCACCGGGTGAACCTCACGTCCACATACGTTCCGATGCCATACAGGCGGTTGGAGCTGGTTGCAGCTACGCCGCCACCGGCGTAGTCGGGCTGAAAGGCGGAAGCCAAGCCACCAACAGTGATAGAAAGTCCCCGGCCGGTGGCCGCGGGAACCACTTGCGCGTGGGTAGACAATGCCGCGGTCGCGAGCAGGATGCAGAATAAAGCAGCGAAAGATCGTCTCATGGGCACAAAGTACATCCGTTCAGTGTGTGCCTGTGCTACGGCAGGTTGAACTTCAACCGAAACTCAGTATAGAGGCTTCAACCGGGAGTGGCGTGAAGGCGGGTCCTGGTGAAAGCTTCCCCTCTAGGTGCTACTGCGGTGGATTTGAGGTGCCAGTAAGCTGCTGTGCTGCATCGCCCGAAGGCTGTTGCTGAGTTGCTCCGACTGCCGGTGACTGCTGGGCTGCTTCTTCACCCGCAGCAGATTGGGCCGCGGGCGGAGGCGGGGGCGGGGCAGCGTCTGCCGGAGGAGTGTCAGGTGTGACGGCAGGCTGTGCCGCTGCGGGTGCAGCCGCGGCAGGAGCCGTTGGCGCTTCGACGCGGGCCGCTTCGTAGCGCTGCAACCTGTAGAAGATCGGCGTCACCTCCAACGGCATCTTGTCGCGGGGGGTCATGGGCGCATACCGTTTGGCGTTGAGCATGTGCTCCTTGTCGTCCCAGGGATCGGTCTTGAGCCAACTGCCCAGCGGCAGGGCCGCGCTCTGGGTGAGGTCGTCCCAACTCAGCTTGGGCGCCATCTTCTGCAGATCGGACAACCACGGGCTCCCGTCGGCTTTGAGCAGCGAATCGCCCAGCGTGGGAGTGTTGAGAGCCTTCAGCACCTTTTCCCGGTCAACCAACTGCGAATAGTAGAGGCCCGCGCTGGGCATCCTATCCTTGTACATGGATGCCTCCAGGTACTCCATGGCCCTCTTGGCGGCTTCCGCATTGTCGTGGTCCGAGTGGTTCATCTCAATGCGCTGGAAGGTCGACTCGTCGGGAAAGAGCAGGCGGTCGTTGAAGGCGTAACGGGTGTCGATATGGTGGCCCATGGCGATGTGAGCCAGTTCCATGGCCACCACCGAGGCGATCGATTCCTCATTGGGCAGGCTGTCCAGGAGCCCCTTGCTGATCAGAATGGTGTTTCCGACCGTGGTCGCCTCCACGGTAGTGGAGATCAGGATGCGCGTATGCAACTGGTCGGTAAAGACCAGGTTGTTCGGCACGACCAGATTCACGACAATCTGATCCAGAACCTTGTTTTCATAGCCGCCGGGATTCAGCGGCGCCACCAGACCGGCTTCGACCAGGCGGTCAATCACGTTGTTTTCGGCCTGAGTGATCCAGGCGCGGGTGGCTTGCAGGGGGCCGATGTCCTGTGAATCTTCGCTCTTGTCGACAGCGTCGTCCACCTTCACGCTGACGTTCTCGCTATCCCTTGTGGGCAGCTTGAGGGAGTATCCCCAGAGGTGAGTCTGGGCCTTCAATCCGACCGTTTTATTGCCTTCGACGCGCGTTGTTTCTTCCACATAGATGGCCACTGGCAGCCATATTCCAGGCTGTACGTTCATCCGCCAACTATCGAAGTGGAAGTAATACTTCGAGGTATCCTCGGCTGCGGAGCCGGTGTAGGTGCCGTTGAAACGGACTACGTTGCCGCCCTCATCCTCAATCCAGATGCGGCCATAGAAACGGCCCATGCCGCTCACCTTGGGATGCACGTCGAAGACCCAGGTCCGCACAGACCCCAGAAACTCCCGGCGCACATAGCTGAAGGCATAGTGTTGCTGGTCGAAGCCGGAGGGGTCGACGAACATCATCTGCATAAAGCCGGTAGGTGAATAGGTGAACTTCTCCAGCCCCAACAGCTTGGTGAGCCCGGTAATGGCCGCAAACGAACCCTTGAAGAAGCCGTGCTTGGCGGTTGTCCGAGGTTCGTAGGCCTTGTCGAAGAAGCCCCTCCCGAAGTCCACGCGGCTCAGCATGTACTGGTCTTCGATCGGCACCTCGTATAGCTTCTGGTCCGGCTTGGTGTCCTGAATGTAGGTCTCCACCAAGGGCGTTCGCAGTTGAATGTTCTTGATCAGCACCTTCTCGCGCGCCACGGCCCTTTCTACAAGTGCGGCCTGCTCGGCGGTGAGTTGGTGCGCCTGTTCGTACTTCGGTTGCTTCTTCGCGTACGCGCAAGCCACACCCAGGGTAAGAATCAGGAAGGTGAGGGGGATCTTCCGAAACGTCATGTCAAGCTCCTAGGGCGAGTTCAACCAGGTCATTCTCTGGCCGTAAGCCCCGTTTTGCTCTCGAACGGATGAGTACAGCCTTCGTCCAAATGAGCCGTATTCGTGTTGCTACGCCAGGTATCATCGATGCTAAACCCTACGCCAATTGAAACGTGATCGTGATGTTGGTCGTCATGTCAATCGCCTGCCCGTTACGGGTGGCAGGACGGAATCGTATCTGCTGGGCCACCCGGCGAGCCTCTTCATCCAGGCCGTGCCCCAGTCCATGTACCACGCTTTGCACCAGCACCTGTCCGGTGGCGGTGAAGGTAACGCGCAGAATGACCTCTCCCTGAACTCTCAACTGCTTGGCTTCACTGGTGTACTGAACGGGCGGTTTGGAGAGAACCTCCAGTTCAGTAGTGACCGGCTTGGCGACCACCTGCTGAACTGCCACAGGCGTTGTCATGCCGGGAATGCCCGCCGAGGCCACTTTGCCGGTAACGCCGGAGTTCGGGGCCCTGGTCCCGCCGCCGATGCCCGTGCCGCCTACCACTCCATGGGGCGCGCCCACCGGACCATTCATGCCTCCGTAGGGATTGCCAATAGCAGCGATCGTCGCCGGGCCCCGTGCGTTAGGGTTCGGCATGACGCCCTGTAGGCTGCCAAAATGAACCGGGGCCATGGAAGGCTTGGCCTGGGGGACAAGCGCCGGCGGAGGCGCTGCCGCCAGGGCCGCCTTGGGCTGAGGGGCCTCAACAACCTTGAGCTGGGGCGCCTTGATGACCGGCATGGTCACCTTGGCTTCCATCTGAATCGGTTTCAGGTCCGGCTTAGGCTCCGGTTTAGGCATCTCGATCTTGGGCGCCTCCAACTTCACATCGGGAAGCTTGGGCGGGTCGGGCAACTTGGGCGGCTCCGTTAGCTTTTCTTTCTCAGGAGGTTTGTTCTCTGGGATGATTAATTCCGTCTGCTCGTACTTGCGCTCTACGATCACATGCTTGACCGTTAGGCTGATAATCAGCACCAGGGAAAGTAATACCAGGTTGATTACCGCGCTGGTCAGAAACGACTTAGACCGGCCCTCGGGCTCGGGGAGCAAACCGAAGTGCGTAAATCCAGAGGGGTAAGTCGCGGGCATAAAAACATTCCTTGTTTGCGGTTGTTGAAGCGGCGCTATGCCGTATCTAGAAAGCAGTCGTTGTATTAGACGGCGAATCTAGTCGATCATGAGCGCCAGGGTCTTCCAGCTCCCACCGGATACAAATGGAAATCTGAAGCGCATTAGCTGCCCCCCCGTGAGAGGTTTTCGTGACTCGATTTGCCATGTTGCATATCGCTCGTACAGCGGCCAGGCCGTGGTTCACTGCGCGTTGGAATACGGTTCGTATTCTGGACCAGGCCTGGGTGATTCCAAATGCTCCAATACTCGTCCAGGATATCAACTCAAGCTAACTGAAAATCCCCCGTTTAGCGCAAGCATATCCCCTATAGAATCTGCTAAACAGAGCCTAATCGATCAACATGCTCCGCGGCATACAACTTTCAGATCATCCGGGAGAGATTACGGTATGAGGTGGGCCGCCATGTTGGCGGTCTTTCTAGCCAACGGTCCGGCGCAGTCCCGACTTTGCCGTGTGTATTACACTCAATTTTAAACCAAAGCACTAGAGAAAGTTGCGTTCTTTGTGAAAATACTAGTTACTGGAGGCGCGGGATACATCGGCAGTACCGTTACTGGACTACTCGTCGAAAAGGGGCACCAGACAGTCGTTTTTGACAACCTGAGTCACGGCCGGCGCGATCTGCTGCCGGCAGGGGTGACATTTGTCGAAGGAGAGCTGGCGGACCGGGCCGTGCTTGAAGGCCTTTTCAAAGCCGCCAAGGCCCAAGGCCAACCCTTCGACGGCGTGCTCCACTTTGCCGCCCTCATTGAAGCCGGCGAGTCCATGCTGCGGCCGGAACTTTACTTCCGCAACAACACAGCTTCCACGCTTTCCCTGCTGGAAGCAATCCTGGCCCATGGTCCGCGACGGCTGGTCTTCTCCTCCACAGCGGCCGTCTACGGGGAACCTGCGTCACTTCCAATCAAAGAGGATGCGCGCCTTCTCCCCACCAACGCTTATGGAGAATCCAAGCTGCTGGTCGAACAGATGCTTGGCTGGCTGAACCGGATTCACGGCCTGCGCTACGCCTCGTTGCGCTACTTCAACGTGGCAGGTGCCGCTGAGGGGCCAGACGGCGTAACGCGGGGCGAGTCTCACGAGCCGGAGTCGCACCTGATTCCGCTGGTGCTCGACGTCGCGCTGGGCCGCCGCCCATCGATTCACATCTACGGCGAGGACTATCCCACGCCGGACGGAACCTGTATCCGCGACTACATTCACATCTCCGACCTGGCCGACGCGCATCTGCTGGCTCTGGAGGCACTGGAGAGACAGGACCGGCTGATCTTCAACCTCGGCAACGGCCATGGTTTCAGCGTCCGCGAGGTTATTGAGTCGGCCCGCCGCGTCACCGGCCACCCGATTCCGGCCGAGGTCCATCCCCGCCGCGCCGGAGACCCCGCCGTACTGGTCGCCAGCTCGGAGAAAGCCATCCGCGAACTGGGCTGGAAACCGAAGTACACCCAACTGGATGAGATCGTCCGCACCGCCTGGATATGGCATCAGAAGCGGTACGCTTGATTGAGCGGCTTTCGTATTGATGGACCGATCTGCACAAACGCGTGCGTTCTTTGCCGAACTCGCAATCAGAAGCTGAACGCCGAGATGACCAGGGCGCAGGAAGAGTTTCTCACGCAGGCCCACTGAATCAACTCTCTCCTGGGTAGCACCGGGGCCCTTTCTCCGGGCCCGCTTGCCGTAGGTGTGCCTCTCTCGATAGAGTGTCAACTACGCGGAGCCTTTGCGGGAACGTGCCCCGCACGCCGCGAACCGGTTCGATTCCCCTTCCCCTAAGGACACAATGCATGTCTTCTTTGCCCGTTTCCCCCGTTGCCAATCAAGACATCGACTCAACGTTGCGCGAGGACCGCGTCTTTCCGCCGCCGCCGGAGTTCAGCGCCAAAGCCCACATCAAGAGCCTCGAAGAGTACGAGGCGCTCTACAAGCAATCCATCGACGATCCGGAGGCTTTCTGGGCTGGCGTGGCTGGGGATTTGCACTGGTTTAAGCCCTGGGAGAAGGTGCTGGAGTGGAATCTGCCCTCAGCCAAGTGGTTTGTGGGCGGCAAGCTGAATCTCAGCTACAACTGCGTGGATCGCCACGCGTTGGGAGCCCGGCGCGACAAGATTGCGCTCATCTGGGAGGGAGAACCGGGCGAAATCCGCCGCCTCACCTTCGCCGATCTGCATGTCGAGGTGCAAAAGTTCGCCAATGCCCTCAAGGCGCTGGGGATCAAAAAAGGCGACCGCGTGGCCGTTTACATGGGCATGACGCCGGAGCTGGCCATCGCCTTGCTGGCCTGTGCGCGCATCGGGGCCGTGCACTCGGTGATCTTTGGCGGCTTCGCAGCCAACGCCATCGCCGACCGCGTCAACGACTCGGCCTGCGTGGCCATTCTCACTCAGGACTCAAGCTATCGCCGCGGCAACGAAATCCAGCTCAAACGAACCGTGGACGAAGCCATGAACGCTTGCCACACGGTGAAGCATGTGGTGGTCTACCGCCGCACCGGCTCGCCGGTTGATATGGTGGCCGGCCGCGACCACTGGTGGCACGAGTTGATGGCTGCCGCCGGGCCCGATTGCCCGGCCGAAGAGTTGGATTCCGAAGACCCGCTCTATATCCTCTACACCTCCGGGACTACCGGAAAGCCCAAGGGGTTAGTCCACACCACCGGCGGCTACGCCGTCCAGACCTACCTGACCGCGAAGTATGTCTTCGACCTCAAAGACGAAGACATCTACTGGTGTACGGCGGACATCGGCTGGGTCACCGGGCATTCCTATGTCGTCTACGGCCCCTTGCAGAATGGCGCCACCGTGCTGATGTATGAAGGCGCGCCCAACTGGCCGGACTTCTCCAGATTTTGGAAGATCATCGACGATCACAAGGTAAGCATCTTCTACACCGCGCCCACGGCCATCCGGGCGTTTATCAAATGGGGCGACCAGCACGTCGAGAAGCACTCTCTGGCCTCGCTGCGGCTTCTGGGTACCGTGGGCGAACCAATTAATCCCGAGGCCTGGATGTGGTACCGCGAGAAGATCGGCCACAACCGTTGTCCCATCGTCGATACCTGGTGGCAGACCGAAACCGGCGCCATCCTGATCGCTCCACTTCCCGGCGCCGTGCCCACCAAGCCGGGCTCGGCTACGCTCCCGTTCTTCGGCATTCAGCCCGAGGTGGTCAACAAGGAGGGCCATCCGGTGCCCGCCGGCCATGGCGGACTGCTGGTCATCCGCAAGCCCTGGCCCTCAATGGCGCGCACGGTCTACGGCGATCCCGAGCGCTACCGCAAGACCTATTGGAGCGATGTGCCGGGCAGCTACTTCACCGGCGACGGCGCGCGCGTGGATGCCGACGGCTACTTCTGGCTGATGGGCCGCGTGGACGACGTGATCAATGTGAGCGGCCACCGGCTGGGCACCATGGAGGTGGAATCGGCGCTGGTGGCGCATCCCAAGGTGGCAGAGGCCGCGGTGGTGGGACGGCCCGACGAGTTGAAGGGACAGGCCATCTCCGCGTTTGTCTCGCTGGAAAGCGGCAACCAGCCCAGCGAAGAGCTCAAGGACGAACTGCGCAAGTGGGTCTCGAAGGAGATTGGTTCGCTGGCCCGGCCCGACGATATCCGTTTCACCGAGGCGCTGCCCAAGACGCGCTCGGGCAAGATTATGCGCCGGCTGCTCCGCGAACTGGCCGCGCATGGCGAGATTAAGGGAGACATCACTACGCTGGAAGACTTTACCGTAATCGCCAAGCTGCGCGAGGCGGAAGAGGGGTAAGGCAGAATACAACTCACCGCGCGGGTGCATTGATTTTCCGGCACAAAAAGCAAGAGGCGTCCGCCGCGGCGGACGCCTCTTTGCGTGAATCGGCCTGTATTGGCTCCGGGCAGCTCAGAACTTGTACACGACGCCGAACGCGGCGCGCGGATTCCAGGTCCTGTGCGGCGAGTATCCCAGTCTGGACGAATTCCCGGAGACGGAAAACGAGGCGGCAATGTAGTCGCCGGAGGCGCGCACGGCCAGGTGCTTGCTCAGGCGATACTCCAGGCCGCCGCCTATCCCGCCAGCAAAGGAAATGTTGGGGGTCATGCTCTCGCCGCCGGTATGTTCGCCGCCCAGCAGCGCATGGACGAACATGCCGGTGCGCTCATAAAGCGGCGCGTGAATCACGGGCCCGAGCAAAACCGACTCGACCACAGGGCTTCCTGGGTTGCCCGTCTTGATGGCGTACTTGTAGTAGGCCCCATCCGCCGTGATTCCAAAGTATTTGCCCCAGTCGCGAGTCACGGATAGGTTTACGCCCATCAATCCGCTGCGCGAGTTGTTCAACTGGTTGAGACCGGTATAGCCAAACCCAGCGAAGATCTCGTATTTGTAATTGGGTTCACCCTCAACGGCGGGTTTACGTTCGGGAGCAATCTTACCGGCTGCAGCCTGGCAGACGGGCGCGGCCGCAATCACGGCCGAAATCAAAAGCAATAACGTCCTCTTCAACTTGAGACTCTCCTCAATACCAAGCAATGGCGCTCCGCTCAAGCGGGGCCGTATCTGTAATGCGGTACCCTCATAGACTACCCTTTCGACCCCGGTTCGATGAAGTCCAACTGAGGAACCTGCAATCAAGTTGCAAAAAACGGTTGGAATCAGCCCGGTTCGCATCCAGAGGCCGCAAACAACTGTCACTTGCCCGCCTTCGGCAGTTTGCCCAACGCATCGGTCACAATTCCCGGCGTTAGCACCTCCGGCAGGAGCCGTGGGCTCTTTTCACCGGGAGCATACAGTGCGTAGGCGGGCACGCCGCTGCGGCCCAACTCAGTCAGTGCCTGCGTAATGGCCTCGTCGTGCCGGGTCCAATCGGCGCGCAGCAGGGCGACCTTCCGGTCCTCAAATGCCCTCTGTACCTCTGGCCGATTGAGCGCCACCCGCTCATTTACCTGGCAGCTCAGGCACCAGCTTGCGGTGAAATCCACAAAGACCGGACGGCCCTGCGCCTGATAGCGGTTCACCGCCTCGGCCGACCAGGACTCCCAGCCGCCGGCCGCAACGGAAGCACTACGTGCGGTGGAGTTCAAATCTGACTTTGCTGGCTGGCCCGACGGCTGCGCGGTTTCTCCCACCAGCCTTTGCCCATAGACCGCCAGCCCCACCACCCCCAGCAAAATCAGCCCCGCAACAACCGCGGCCCACCTCTTCCCCGGCCAATGGCCCAGGAACCATCCCGCAATCGCCAGCAACAAAAAGCTCGCCAGCAGCTCAGCCAGCACGCCTGCCCCGTAGGCTGCGGCGAGCACCCACGCCAGCCAGATGACGGTGATGAAAATTGGAATCGATACGGCCTGCCGCAGAACCTCCATCCATGCACCGGGTTTGGGGAGCGCCCGCGTCCAGGCCGGATGCAGTGTCAGCGCCACATAGGGTGCGGCCAGTCCCAGTGCGAGTGCGGTAAAGACCGCAAAAGTCACTGCCGCAGGCTGAGCAAGCGCATAGCCGATGGCCGCTCCCATAAACGGCGCAGTGCAGGGTGTGGCCACCACCACGGCCAGCACTCCGGTGAAAAAGCTGCCCGTGTAGCCGTGCTTCTGAGCCAGTGCCCCGCCCGCGCTGGTCAGCGTCAGCCCAATCTCAAACTGCCCGGCCAGCGACAGGCCCAAAAAGAACAGCAGTCCGGCCATCAGCGCCAGAAAGACCGGCGACTGGAACTGGAATCCCCAGCCCAGTGTGGCTCCCGCCGCGCGCAGCCCCAGCAACACGGCCACCAGCACCCAGAAGGAAACCAGAATGCCCGCGGCGTACACCAATCCATGCGCCCTGAGTTTGTGCAACTCCCTGTGGCCAGTGTGAACCAGCGCCAGCCCCTTCAGGAAGAGCACCGGAAAGACGCAGGGCATCAGGTTCAGGAGCAGCCCTCCGAGAAAAGCAAGGAACGCGGTGCGCAGCAGCAGCGCCCATGAGAGCGGCACACCGCTAGACGCAATCGTCCCCGGCAACGCCGTCAGTTCAAACGCCCTCCCGCCGGAAAGCTCCAGGACGCCATTCAGTTGAGCCGGATTGGCAGTGAGATTCGCGTCTTTCTTGAGGTCGAGAATAATGCCCTTCGCCGTGGGGGTCAGCTTTTGCGGGGCGGGATTGTCGAGAATGTCCTGATCGGCGGGGAAAAAGACAGCCTCTGTCTCCCGCTGACCGGTTTCAATAGAAAGGCGGAAGCCGTCTTTCGTCGGCTGAAAAAATGCGCGGTAGTTTGACGGCAGTGCGTCGGGGAGCAAAACTGCCAGCCGCTTCCATATCTCTGCGCCGGGCCCCGCGTCCGGTTCCACCATTGGAGAGATTGCAACAATCTTCCGATCGATCTCCAACTCCGCCTTCCCCGGAATGCAAACCTCGCGGCAAACCAGCCAGTCGACCTTGGCGCGGAGAACAGCGATTCCCGGCTTCACCGATTTTGCAAACTCCAGCCTGAACGGGAAGAGCACTTCATTCTCATAGCCGAAATCCATCAACGGCCCGAGCGGCAGCCGCTTCGGCGGTGGAAACTGCAATGGCCCTGCGGTTACTCCTTCGGGCAACGTCCAACGAATATGCGGCGGCTCGCCCGAATCGCCCGGATTCTTCCAGTAGACGTGCCAGCCCGGCTCCAGCTTGAAGTAGAGACCGCCGTGATCGCCGCTGCTCGGATAAAGCTCTGCTTTGCGAAATACAAGTTGTACATGCAAATGCGCGACATCGGCGGAATTAGACGCAGCCAGCACCGGCAGCCCAGCGGCAACCAGAAAGAGCAACACGAAAACGAGGCAGAAAATGCGCATCATGGGAAACAACCCGGCTGTACCTCTTTGACGCAGTGTACCGGAGTCTGTTGGCAGAGACTCGGAATCCGTTCGCCAGCGAGCGACTGGGCGTGAGGCTGAGTGCTCTGGTCGCGTGCCGTTCATGGCATTCTCGACTTCAGCTTGATCGTCTCGCCATCCACAACAAAACTGCCGTATCCGCGGTGGTGGATGGTCTTTGGATTTTTCTGCGCCGGATCGATCCAGACCTTGAGCACTTCAAGAACGTAGAGATTGTACTTGTTGACGAGGTGGGTATCGGCAACCTTGCACTCGAGATTGGCAAAACACTCGGCCACCAGAGGCGGCGCTACACATGTGGCTGGAATCGCCGACAAACCGAATCTCTCGAACTTGTTCAGATTCCGGCCCGAGCAGTTGCCGACTTTCACCACTTTCTGCGCCAGTTTCAACGCTGGTATTGCGATCACGCACTCTTTAGTCGCCCGCAACGCGGCATGACTATAACCGGCGTTGCTGACGATACAGGCGATCAGCGGTGGCTCAAACTCGACCATCATATGCCAGGACATTGCCATCACATTAGCGCGGCCCTTCCGCGCGGTCGTCAACAGGACCACCGGACCCGGTTCGAGCAACTGGTAGACCTTCGAGAGTGAAAGTTCCTTCATCACTGTCGTAGCTCCTGATTCTGCATGCCGCTAAACGTCCAGATCCTCGTCCGGCTCGGCGGCTACGGCAGTGCCCCGCCGCTTGGCCAGCAGGTAGCCGCGTAGAAACGGTTCCAGATAGCCGTCCAGCACCTTGTCCACATCGCCCACTTCCACCTTGGTGCGGTGATCCTTGGCGATGCGATAGGGCTGCAAGACGTACGACCGAATCTGCGAGCCAAAGTTGATCTCCAGTTTCGAGTCCTCAACCTTCTTGCTCACGGCGCGCTTCTTTTCCAGCTCGTATTCATAAAGCCGCGACCGAAGCATCTTCATCGCCTTGTCGCGGTTCTTGTGCTGGGAGCGTTCGTTCTGGCATTGCACGACAATTCCGGTGGGCAGGTGCGTCATGCGCACGGCAGAGTCGGTGGTGTTCACATGCTGGCCGCCCTTGCCGCCGGAGCGGTAGGTATCGATGCGCAGGTCTTCCAGTTTCAGGTCCACCTGAATGGTTTCGTCGATCTCCGGCGAAACGTAGACCGAGGCAAAGGAGGTATGGCGGCGCTTGGCCTGGTCGAAGGGCGAGATGCGCACCAGCCGGTGGACGCCGCTCTCGCCGGCCAGTTGCCCGAAGGCGTATTCGCCAATGATGGTGAAGGTGGCGGACTTGATGCCCGCCTCTTCGCCGTCCTGGTAGTCGTTGATCTCGGTTTTGAAGCCCTGCTGCTCGGCCCAGCGCAGGTACATGCGCATCAGCA
>Ga0182027_10007892_pt1 | contig 15601 bp, 12 predicted proteins | sample 712E1DmetaG_FD_121300 | JGI IMG/M metagenome (GOLD analysis project Ga0182027, IMG submission 121300) | Permafrost microbial communities from Stordalen Mire, Sweden - 712E1D metaG (Illumina Assembly) | ecosystem: Environmental > Terrestrial > Soil > Wetlands > Permafrost | place: Sweden...
CCTGCGCAAGTTCGATCGTCTCGTCCCCGGCGCCATTGGTCGCCGTATGCTGGCCAAGCCCGGCAGGCAGATTCGCGCCCTCAGCCTCCTGTTCCGCCTCCTCGTGCTATCCGTTCCGCGAGGCGTTTGGTTCACCCAACATGCCCGCCAGATGTGGAGACAGTACAGTTGGCATGAAAGGCGTGGCCGCAAGCTGGCCGACGCCCACCTGGCCGGCACGACCCTTGTCCCCGAGCGCGTCATGTTTCCGCCCACGCGCGTCAAAGTCGGCCGCTGGCCTGGCTGGGTGGTGGTCTCGGAAGCGACCGAGCGCGCCGAGACGACCCTTCACGAACGCATCAACGACCTCGCCCGCGCCCGGCGCTTCGACGAGATCGAGATGTGGCTCACGCGCTATCTTGACCTGCGCCGCGCCGTCTGGCAGCACGGCGTCTTCTCGCTCGACCCCCATCTGAAGAATTTCGGAGTCACCGAGGATCGCGTGGTCCTGCTCGATGTCGGCGGCCTGACCGACATGTGGCCTGAGATCGCGGAGCGCCTGCGCCGCGACGACGAGCTCACCCCGCCCCACGCCCGCCTGGGCCTGGACGAAACTCTCCGCGACCGTCCCGACATCGCCGATCGCTTCGATGCGGAGTGGAAGGCCACGGTAAACTCGCCCACCGTCCGCTCGGACCTCGCCTCAAAACACCACCAGGCTTGACGACCCCGCCGCCAGCTTCACCCGCGCGCGCCCCTCGCTCAGCTTCTCAAACGCAATCGCGCGCCCCCGCTGGCGCAGTTCGCGCACGCTCTGGCCCGCCGGAGGCCGCAAAACAAACTCGCCGCTTTGCGTCGCATCGAGCTGCGCCGCGACCGCCTGCCCCTGCTTCCACTCCACGCCGATGGTGAGCCCGCCGCGCGCCCGCAACCCGCGGTAGGAGCCCGCGCTCCAGGCCGCCGGCAGCGCCGGCAGCAACGAGATTTCGCCGTCGTGGCTCTGCAGCAGCATTTCGGCGATGCCCGCCGCCGCCCCGAAGTTGCCGTCGATCTGGAAAATGGCGCCGCCGTCGAGCGTCGGGTGGGTGTCCAGCAGATTGAGATTCGTGCTTTGGCTGAAGAGCCTGCCGATGGCCTCGCCCGCTTCGCCGCCTTGGCGCAGCCGCGCGCGGAAGCAGACGATCCACGCCGCGCTCCAGCCCGTGTGCCCACCGCCCGAGGCCAGCCGCAGTTCGAGCGACCGCCGCACTGCCTCCATCCACTCCGCCGTGCGCGTCCAGGTGAACAGCGCCGACGGGTAGATCGTGTAGAGGTGCGACATGTGCCGATGCCCCGGCTCCGGCTCGGCATACTCCTGGGACCACTCCAGGAGCTGCCCCTGCCTTCCTTTGCGGAACGGAGCCAGGCGCCGCAACGCAGCTTCGAGCTGCGCGGCGAAATCGCGGTCGCGGTCGAGCACGCGCGTCGCCGAGATCGAGTTGCCGAACAGCTCCCGGATCAGCGCACGATCCATGGTGCAACCCGCATCGACCGTGGCGATCTTGCGGTCCGTGCCCGGCGCGTAGAAGCCATTCTCGGGAGAAATCGAGGGGCAGGTGGTGAGCCCGCCCTGTCCATCGTCCACCAGCCAGCCCAGCAGGAACTGCGCGGCGGCTTTCATCACCGGCCAGGCGCGCCGCGCCAGGAACTCGCGGTCGCCCGTGAACAGGTAGTGCTCCCACAGGTGCTCGCAGAGCCACGGCGCCGCCATCGGCCAGTTGGCCCAGCGCGGGTCGCCGGTCTTCATGCCAACGGCGTTGCTCAGGCGCCAAAGGTCGGAGTTGTGGTGCGCCACCCAGCCATCCAGCCCATAGACGGCGCGTGCCGTGTGCGCGCCGGTGCGGCTGAGTTCCTCCGTGAAATCGAACAGCGGCTCGTGGCACTCGGAGAGGTTCGCCACCTCCGCCGCCCAGTAATTCATCTGGACGTTGATGTTGGTGGTGTAGTTCGAACTCCACGGCGGCATCTGCGTATCGCTCCAGATGCCCTGCAGGTTCGCGGCCTGCGACCCCCGGCGCGAGCTGGCGATCAGCAGGTACCGGCCGAGTTGGAAATAGAGAGCGGCCAGCGCCGGTTCCCGTTGCGCGAGCCTCTCCCCGGTTGGAAGACTGGATGCCTCGGTAGCGGGCAGATCGAGCGACACGCGGCGGAACAGCGCGCGGTGATCGGCCACGTGCGCCTCGCGCAGCGCCGAGTACGGTTTCTTCCGCGCGGCCTCAAGCCGGCCGAGACACCGCGCATGAATCTCGTCCGCGCTAAGGTCGGGCAACTTGTCGAACCCGCGGAAGCCCGTCGCGGCCGCCAGCAGCAGCGTCACCGTGGTCGCCCGCTCCACGCGCAGCGCATCGCCAACCGCCGTGACCGATCCGCCGTCCGCAACCGCCGTGAGCAGCGCCTCCGCGCGCATGCCCTTGCCCTCGGCCTCGTCATAGAGAAGTGGATGGGGCAGGTTGCGATAGTCCGGCTCGGCGTGCGCCGGCGCCTTGGCCGTCATGCGCAGCAACGCTCCATCGGCCGTCGCCTGGAACGGCATCAGGCTCTTGAGACGCAGCGTGCCGTTCACCCCTCCCGCCACCGTCGATTCCAGGCGCAACACCAGCACCTGGTCCGGCGCCGAGACGAACGCCTCTCGCGTAAACCGGGCCTGCCCCACGCGATAAGTGGTCCGGCAGAGGGCCGCGTCGAGGTCGAGTTCGAGCCGATAGTCCTCGGCCCCGCCGTGGCCTTCGAATTCGATCGCCAGTTCGCCCAGCGGCTGGTAGCTTTCGCTGAACGGCCCTTGCAGCTTCTTGGCCGCCTCTTCGCCCGCCACATAGTCCTTCTGTTGGAGGATGAGGCGCCGCACTTCCCCCAGCGCGCCCGGCTCGGGCGGCGTGCCGCGCTCGCCAGGGAAGCCCGACCACAGCGTGTCTTCGTTCAGGTAGATGCGCTCGCGCTCGATGCCGCCGGTCACCATCGCGCCCAGCCGCCCGTTGCCCAGCGGCAGCGCATCGGCCCACCGCGCAGCCGGCTGCCGGTACCACAACTTCAACTCGGCGGGAGTAGGTGTACTCGCCCGGAGCGCCGTCGCCAGCGCCGGGACTGTGGCCAGAAAATCACGTCGTCTCATGGGATGTCAATCGATCATACACTTCGAGCCGCCGGGGCGTACAATCGTTCGTGGCCATGCCGAAACTAACCTGCGCTCTCTGCCTGACGGCCCTATGCGCGTTGGCCCAGGCGGACACGCCCGTCACCTTGACGAATCCCGGAATGGAAGCGCCCTACAGCGCCGTGTATCAGAACAGCGGCGCCATCTCCGGCGCGCTCGCCAGCGGCTGGATCGACAACTCGGCCTGGGCCAACGCCACCGTGCAATACTCCGCCGAAACCACCAACCCGCATAGCGGATCGGCGTGCCAGAAGATGGTGGTCGCAAGTGTAGGCACCGGCCGTGCGCAGTTCTACCAGCCCTTCTCCTTGCAGGCCGGCAGCCTCTACACCGCAACGGCCTGGGTGCGCGGAACCCCTGGCGTTCAGGCCTCGCTGATGATCCAGCAGGCCGCGTCCCCCTATGCGACGTATGTCCAAAGCTCCATCGCTCTCACCGCCGGTTGGCAGCAGGTAACGGCCACCGGTTACGTCGCCACCACCGAGGGCGCCTATCTGATGATCGTGATGAGCGTCCCGGGCACCGTCTGGGTCGACGACTTCGCCCTTTCCTACGCGCCCGCGACCATCTCGCCCACACCTCGCCTCGGACCGATTCCGCTCGCGTTCTTCGGCATGCACGTCGGCAACTTCCTGCACAACCAGCTTCTCAACGCCGGCTTCGAGCCGCCGTACACTTCGGTGGGCGTCAACAATCCGATCTCCGGCGACATCGCCGTCAACTGGGCCGACAATTCCAATTGGGGCGTTCCCAATCCCACCGTGGCCTACTCGGAGGACACCAGCAACCCGCACGGCGGCGTGTCGTGTCAGAAGGTAAGCGTGCAAGTGCTGCCCCCCGGCACCGCGGTGCAACTCACCCAGCCCATCAGCGTGATTCCCGGCTCGGTCTACACCTTCACGGCCTGGTTGAGAGGCGACGCGGGAATGCGGGTCAACCTGATCCTCCAGGGTCCCGGCCCGGCGTATACCTACTACGCCGACACCGCGGCCACCCTCACCGGCGCGTGGCAGCCGTTCACGGCCCAGGGCCAGGTGAACGATTCGGGCTCCATCCTGCTCATGCTGCAGGCTACACAAGCGGGAACATTTTGGGTGGACGATGTTCAATTGACCAACGCCGCCGGCGCTCCGGTCTCGGGCGGCGTCCCCTGGCCGACGGCGCGTTTCGGGACGCTGCGGCTCTGGGATTCCGGCACTTCCTGGACTTCGCTCGAGCCGTTGAAGGGCGTGTGGAACTGGCAGCCCCTCGACATCTGGGTCGCCGCGGCGGAACAGCACCGCGTGCCCGACATTCTGCTCACCCTCGGCCAGACGCCCGCCTGGGCCTCCACCAATCCCGACGACGTCAATTACGTCGGCGCGGGCGCACCCGCTCCACCCGTCGATATTCAGGACTGGCGCGACTACATCACCGCCGTCGCCCAGCGCTACAAAGGGCGCATCCGCTACTACGAAATCTGGAACGAGCCGAACGATTCGACCTACTACACCGGAACCGTGGCCGAACTGGCCTCGCTCACCGCCGAGGCCTATCGCATCCTCAAGGCCGTCGACCCCGCGAACACAGTGGTCTCGCCCGCCGCCTACATGCCCGGGTATCTCGATCAACTCCTCCAGGCCGGCATCGCATCGAACGTGGACATGATCGCGTTCCACTTCTATACGACGCCGCCCGAGGCCACCGCCGCCGCCATGGCCAATGTGCGCCTGGTGATGGCCCGAAACGGCGCCGGCGCGCTGCCGCTTTGGGATACCGAGGCCGCCTCCGGCGACACCACCGTGCCGGAGGATCTGGCGGCCGCTTACCTGGTGCGCAAGTATCTGGTCGATCTCGCGTTCGGTTCCATACGCTACGACTGGTACACCTGGGGCAAGGCCAACAGCTTCTGCGTGGGCACCGAAGAGAACGATCCGCGCGTGCTCACCGAAGCCGGCCACGCCTTCGGCATCCTGCTCAACTGGCTGGAGGGCGCCTCGCTCACCGGCGCATCGATCGACGCTTCCGGCACCTGGCAGATCGAGCTGACCTGGCCGCAAGGCGCCTTCAACGCCGTCTCCAGCCTGCGGCCGGGCCTGGGGCTCCACCCAGGTTCGGCCAGCTACGGGCTCATCGTCTGGAACCCCACCGCGACCGTGCCGTTCACCATCCCGAGCAGCCTCCACGTGGTTTCGCAATACGACGTCTTCGGCAAAGCCAAAGCCATCGGCGGCGCTAACGTGACGGTCGGCGCCTCGCCCGTCCTCCTCCTGAGCCCCCAGCAGCACCCGCGCCCGCCGGTGGGGCAGGTCTCCAGACCTGCGGCCGGCGTCCACGCCGGCCCCCCCACCATTTGACCCCGCCCCCCGCCATCCCATATCCTGAAGTTTGTTTCGATAGAGGCGCGGAGGCCATCAGTAGCCGGGTCTGCGGTTCCGGAGAGCTCCGGAAGGCCCGTGCGAAAGGGGTTCCCAATCTCCGCCGAAGCCGCCGCCAGAGCCTTCCGCGCGTCGGCTGGGGGGCCGGGCTAAAACCCGCCCACTGTCATCCGAGTTATAACCGGATGGAGCGCTATCGAAGGGACAGCTTGCATTCCCTCCCTTCGTCTTCGCTTCCATCCAGGTCAAGGCTATGAACGTATTCGAACTCACGCGAGCACTGGTGGATATCGAGTCCATCACCAATAACGAGGGCGAGGTCGGCGCCTGGCTCCTCGACTATCTCTCCGCCATGGCTGCGTCGACCGGCGGCACCGTCGAGCGCATGGACGTCGAGCCTGGCCGCTTCAACGTCTTCGCCGCCTGGGGCGAGCCGCGCGTCACCCTCACCTCGCACATGGATGTGGTGCCGCCCTTCTTTCCTTCGCGCGAGGACGACGACACCATCTATGGCCGCGGCGCTTGCGACGCCAAGGGCATCATCGCTTCCATGATCGGCGCCGCTGAAAAGCTGCTGGCGGCCGGACGCCGCGGTTTCGGGCTGCTATTTGTGGTGGGCGAAGAGCGCAACAGCGCCGGCGCATTCGCTGCCGCCCGCAACGGCCGCGGCTCCCGCTACCTGATCAACGGCGAGCCCAGCGAAAATCAGCTCGCCCTCGGCTCGAAAGGCGCGCTGCGCTTCGAGATCGTCGCGCGCGGGCGCATGGCGCACTCGGCCTATCCCGAACTGGGCGACTCGGCCATCGACAAGTTGCTCGACGTGCTGGAGAAGATCCGCCGCATCCCCATGCCCCAGGATCCGGTGCTCGGCGGCGGCAGCCTGAATATCGGCACCATCAGCGGTGGCCGCGCGCCCAACGTGATCCCCGACAAGGCCAAGGCCGAACTCATGATCCGCCTGGTCGCCGACGCCGGCCCCATCCGCGCCGCCATCCAGGAAGCCGCGGCCGGGCGCGTCGAGGCGAGCGAGGTCATGTCGATCCCCGCCATCCGGCTCAACTCCATTCCGGGCTTGCCCACCACGGTGGTCTCCTACACCTCCGATATTCCGGCCTTCGGACCGGCCTGGGGCGAGCCCTTCCTGATCGGACCCGGAAGCATTTTTGTGGCACATACGCTCGATGAAAAGGTTTCCAAGCGACAACTTCTCGAAGCTGTCGACATCTACTGCACCATGGTTGAAAGGCTGCTCTCATGAACAAGATCGAAGTCGGCGTTCTGGGCGCCACCGGGATGGTGGGCCAGGAATTCATCACTTTTCTACAGAATCATCCCTGGTTTGAAATGAAGTGGGCGGGCGCGAGTGAGCGCAACACGGGGAAGAAGTACCGTGACGCCACCAGTTGGCGCCTCGACGGCGTCATGCCCGCGAACGTGGCGGACCTCACGGTCGAAGAGTCGAAGCCGGGCAACGCGCCCAAGCTGCTGTTCTCGGCCATGGACGCCTCGGTGGCCACCGAAATCGAGCGCGCTTTCGCGGCGGCGGGTCACACCGTGGTCTCGAATTCGCGCAACCACCGCATGGAGCCCGACGTGCCCCTGCTGGTGCCGGAGGCCAATCCCGATCACCTCCAGCTCCTCCCGGCGCAGCAGCGCTCGCGCGGATGGAAGGGGCAAATCGTCACCAATCCCAACTGCTCTACCGCGGTGCTGGCGCTGGCTCTGGCGCCTCTGAAGCGCTTCGGAATCGCGCGCGTGATCGTCACCACCATGCAGGCCGTCTCGGGCGCAGGCTACCCGGGCGTCCCCAGCCTCGACATCCTCGGCAACGTCATCCCCTTCATCGGCGGCGAGGAGGAGAAGATGCAGCAGGAAACGCAGAAGATTTTGGGCGAATACCGCGGCGACCACGTCGAGCCGCTGGCCGCCCGCGTGAGCGCCCACTGCAACCGAGTGGCTGTGGTGGATGGCCACACCGAAACCGTCTCGATCGAGTTCACCTCGAAGCCCTCGCGCGACGAGATTCTCGCCGCCCTGGCATCGTTCACCGCGCTGCCGCAGGAGCGAAAGCTGCCCAGCGCGCCGGCGCACCCCGTGATCTACATGGAGCAGCCGGACCGGCCGCAGCCGCGCCGCGACGTCGAGCGCGAGAACGGCATGGCCACCTTCGTGGGCCGTCTGCGCGCCTGCCCCGCGCTCGACTGGAAGTTCGTCGCCATGGGCCACAATACCGTCCGCGGCGCCGCCGGCGCAGCCGTGCTCAACGCCGAACTGATGCATTCGGAAGGATTCCTGCGCTAATGATCGTCATGAAATTCGGCGGCTCCTCGGTCGAGTCCGCCGCTGCCATCGAAAGGGTTGCCGGGATTGTGTCGGCGCGCCGCGAGCGCGGACCCGTGGTCGTGGTCTCAGCCATGGGAAAGACTACCAACCGTCTGCTGGCGCTCGCCGCCGACGCGGTCGCCGGCCGCCGCGACGAAGCGTTGGAACAACTCCGCACCTTGCGTGAGTACCATTTCGAGAACGCGCTGCCGCTCGCGAGCGAAGAGGACGAGGTGGACGTCGAGCGCATGCTCGACAAGCATTTCCAGGAACTGGGCGAGCTGGTCAAAGGCCTCGCCGTTCTGGGCGAGCTCACGCCTCGATCGGTCGACGCCATTTCGAGTTACGGCGAGCGGCTTTCTTCGCGGATTGTCACAGCGGGCTTCCGCAAGGCGGGAATGGACGCGGTTCACGTGGACGCGCGCCGCGTCCTAGTCACCGACCACCGTCACACCCAGGCCGCGCCGCTGTTCGAAGCCACCCGCGCTCGTCTGTGCGCTACGGTGATGCCGCTGGTGCAAGCGGGCAAGATCGTGGTGATGGGCGGCTTCATCGGCGCGACCGAGGAGGGCGTCACCACCACGCTCGGCCGCGGCGGCTCCGATTTCTCCGCGTCGCTGGTAGGCGCGGCGATGGGCGCCGAAGAAATCCAGATCTGGACCGACGTGGACGGCATGCTCACCGCCGATCCCAACACCGTGCCGGGCGCGCGCCGGTTGAAGGTGATCTCCTTCGCGGAAGCGGCTGAGCTGGCCTATTTCGGCGCCAAGGTGCTGCATCCCTCGACCGTGATCCCGGCCGTGGAGCAGAACATTCCGGTGCTCATCCTCAACTCGCGACGGCCCGAGGTGCCCGGCACGCGAGTCGTGCGCGAGAACGTGCCCTGCGCCAATCCGATCAAGTCCATCGCCTCGAAGCGGCCCATCACCGTGGTCCATATCCACTCCACGCGCATGCTCATGGCGCACGGCTTTCTGCGCCGCATCTTCGAGGTGTTCGACCGCTACGAGACTCCGGTCGATATGGTGGCCACTTCAGAAGTCAGTGTTTCGGCCACCATCGACAGCACCGCGCGCCTGGACGAAATCCGCCGCGAGCTCGAAGAGATTGCCGAGGTGGCCGTGGAACACGACCGCGCCATCATCGCCCTGGTGGGCGAAAATATTCGCTACACTCCCGGTATCGGGGCGAGAATCTTCCGGGTGCTGGAGAAGGTCAACGTCCTCATGATTTCCCAAGGCGGCTCTCAATGGAATTTCAGCATCGTGATCGCGGGAGAGAGTCTCAAGGAGGCGGTCCGGCTCCTGCACGGCGAGTTCTTCGCCGCGCTCGATCCCGCCGTGTTCGACTGACATGAACCTGGCCATCGTCGGTTACGGCAAAATGGGCCGCCTCATCGAGCATCTTTCGCCCGACTACGGCGCGACGGTCTCGCTCACCCTAGACGAATTCAACAATGCCGATTTCTCCGGCATCACGGCCGAGAACTTCCGCGGCATCGACGTCGCCGTGGAGTTCTCGATCCCCTCCGCCGTGGTGGCCAACGTCGAGCGCATCGCGGCGCTCGGCGTCAACCTGGTGATCGGCACCACCGGCTGGGGCGAGCATTTCGACGAAGTGAAGGCCGCGGTCGAGCGCCACAACATCGGCCTCGTCTGGAGCCCCAACTTTTCAATCGGCGTCAACGTATTCGCACGCCTCGTGGCCGAAGCCGCCCGCTTGATGGCGAGCGAGCAGGACTACGGCGCCTGGGCCTGGGAAATCCACCACGCCACAAAGAAGGATGCGCCCTCCGGCACGCTCCTCAAGCTGGTGGCCGACATGAAGAAGGCCGGCTACGCGTTGCCCATCGACACCGCATCGAGCCGCGCCGGCCGCCATCCGGGCACCCACGAGATCGGTTTCGATTCGGCCGCCGACACCATCACCCTCCGCCACACCGCCCGCAGCCGCGAGGGTTTCGCCCGTGGCGCCCTGCGCGCCGCCCAATGGATCGCGGGCAAGAAAGGCATCCACGAGTTCAGCGAGGTGCTGTTTGGAGGGTAGGACCCAGGCGCTGGCCAGGGCGCGTGAGGAGATTCGGCAGTACATCCCGGCCGGCCGGGACATGGTCGCTGAGTTGATCGAGGACCGCCGCGCGGATGCTCGGCGCGAGGAATGAACAAAGGGGGGCACATGAAACGTCTGCTACTGCTGACGGCCGCATTCGCGTTGGTGGCGCTCGCCGCCGACGTAACTGGGACCTGGAAGGGAACTGCCGAGACGGCCATGGGCAAGGTCGAGAGGACCTTCGTCTTCAAGGTGGATGGCAACACGCTGACCGGCGAGACTACGAGTTCGATGTCCGGCAAATCCACCATCTCCGACGGCAAAATCGACGGCGACAAAGTCGAGTTCAACATCGCCTTCAGCATCCAAGGCGTCGACGTCAAGCTGCACTACAACGGCGTCGTCAAAGGCGACCAGATCAAGCTCCACGCCGAGTCCGCCGACGGCTCGATCAGCGTGGACTACACGATAAACAAGGTTTCGTGAGATTCTGGACCGTGTAGCACCGAACCGCGACCGTCAGGGAGCGGACATCGCGAGGTGAGGATTATGTTCACAGGCTGCGGCACGGCGCTCGTGACGCCGTTCCGGAAAGATCAATCACTGGATGAAGAGGCCCTGCGCCGGCTGGTGCGGCGCCAGATCGACGCGGGCATCAACTTCCTGGTGCCCTGCGGCACCACCGGCGAGAACCCGACGCTCACGCGCCGCGACCATCTGCGCGTCGTCGAGATCACGGTCGAAGAGGCTCGCCAGCAGCACATCCCGGTGCTCGCGGGCGCAGGCGGCTACAACACCACCGAGGTCATCGAGCTCGCCCGCGAGGTGAAGGCCGCGGGCGCCGACGGCATCCTCTCCGTCACGCCCTACTACAACAAGCCCTCGCAGGAAGGCCTGTACCAGCACTACAAGGCGCTCGCCGCGGCCGTCGAAATCCCCATCGTCGTCTACAGCGTGCAGAGCCGCACGGCGGTCAACGTCGAGCCCGCCACCATGAAACGCCTCGCCGAAATCGACAACATCGTGGGCGTCAAGGAGGCTTCGGGCAACCTGGCGCAGGTGGCCTCGATCCTGGCGCAGGTGCCGGACCGCTTCAACGTACTCTCGGGCGACGACGCCGTGGCCCTGCCCGTCATCGCGCTGGGCGGCCGCGGGCTCATCTCGACCACCTCGAACGAAATCCCCGCGGAGATGTCGCAACTGGTGGACACCTCGCGCCGCGGCGACCTCGTGGCGGCCCGCCAGATCCTGCGCCGCTACCTGCCGCTCATCGAGGTCAACTTCATCGAATCGAATCCCATCCCCGTCAAGGCGGCCATGGCGCTGATGGGTCTGCTGGAGCCCGTCTGGCGCCTCCCGCTGGTCGCGCCCCGGCCCGACAGCCAGGCCCGCATCGAGAAGGTTCTCACAGCCCTGGGACTGATTTCGGTTCATGCTGCAAGCTGACATCGAGGCGTTGTTCGACCACAAGCTCGAGGCGTACACGCCCGAGCACTTCTGCCTCTTCGAGACCTTCAAGCAAGCGCTCAACCGGGGCGAGGTGCGCGCCGCCGAGCCCGATGCCGCGGCCGCGAGCGGCTGGCGCGTGAACGCCTGGGTCAAGAAGGGCGTGCTGCTCGGCTTCCGCATGGGCGTGCTGGTTGACATGTCGGTGGACCCGGTCCGCCAGCCCTTCTTCGACAAGGCCACATACCCCGTCAAGCAGCTCACGGTCGCCGACGCCGTGCGCATGGTTCCGGGCGGATCGAGCATACGCGACGGCTGCTACGTGGGCCGCGGCGTCACCTGCATGCCGCCCATGTACATCAACGTGGGCGCCTGGGTGGGCGAGGGCACGCTGGTCGATTCGCACGCGCTGGTGGGCAGTTGCGCGCAGGTGGGCCGCAATTGCCACATCTCGGCCGCCGCGCAGATCGGAGGCGTTTTGGAGCCCGTGGGCGCGCTGCCGGTGATCATCGAAGACGAGGTGCTGGTGGGCGGCAACTGCGGCATCTATGAAGGCACGGTGGTGAAGCGCCGCGCCGTGCTAGGCACCGGCACCGTGCTCAACCGCTCCACGCCGGTCTACGACCTGGTGCGCGACGCAGTCTACACCGCCACCGACGCCGAGCCGCTGGTGATTCCCGAGGAAGCCGTGGTAGTGGCCGGCGCCCGCGCCATCCAGCACGGCAAGGGCAAGGACTGGGGCATCTCGCTCTACACACCCGTCATCGTGAAGTACCGCGACGCCCGCACGGACTCTAAGATCCAGCTCGAGGATTTGCTGCGGTAGACGTTCGTGGCGCACGCTTCAGCGTGCCGCCGTGGGCTTCAGCCCACGCTCCGCCGGGCCCTGCGCAGCGCCTCGAGCGCGGCCGCGTCAGCGCAGCGCCACCACCACCTCGGCCTCCGGCGCGATCATCTTGCGCCCCCGCAGCCACTTCTCGAGCGCCGTTTTTGCCGCATCCGGTGAGACGGCGAAGCCCGCCTCCAACTCCCCGTCGCTCCCCACCAGCGTCTCGTCGAACGCGCTCGACCCCGTGAAGTCGCGCATGAAGAACTGGTCGAGCCACGCCTGCGGCGCCGGAATCTCGACGCCTCCCGCCACCAGCGTCACCCTCAGCTTTTGGGCGAACACGCAGCCTCCGCTTTGAGCAGCCGTGCTTTCCTGGCCGCGCCCCACCGGTACCCGCCCGTGCCGCCGCCGGCCGGCACCACGCGGTGGCAAGGGATCACGAGCGCCGCGGGATTGGTGGCGCACGCGCGAGCCACCGCGCGCGCCGCCGTCGGCTGCCCCACCGCGCGCGCGACCTCGCCATAGGTCCGCGTCTGGCCCCACGGAATATTCCGCAGCTCCTCCCACACCTGCCGCTGAAAGCTGGTCGCGCGAACGTCGAGCGGCAACTCCGCCGTCGGCTCCCGGCCTTCCAGTTGCCGCACCAGCGCGCTCGTCCAGCGCCGCAGCCCGTCGTCGTCCCGCTCGATCTCCGCCCCAGGGAATTGTAGGAAGAGCGCGGCTTCGAGGCCGGCTTCGGCTTTCCCCAGCTCCACCGCCGCGATGCCGCGCTCGGTCCCCGCCACCAGCAGCCGCCCCAGCCCGCACTCGACCACGGAGTACGAGATGCGCACGCCCGCGCCGCCGCGCCGGTAAGTCGCCGGCGTCATCCCCAGCTCCGCCGACGCGCGCTCGTAGAGCCTGCTCCCCGATCCGTAGCCCGCCTCGTAGAGCGCGTCCGTAACAGAGCGGCCGTTGCGCACTTCCGACCGGAAAGTATCGATGCGCCGGGCTTCGGCGTACTGCCGCGGCGTGATCCCGAGGTGCGTGCGAAAGAGGCGCGCGAGGCGCTGCGCCGTGATGCCCATCTCCGCCGCCAGCGCATCGAGGCGCGCCGTACCCGCGTCGATCTTCCTGCACGCCCGCTCCACCAGAGCCAGTCCCGAATCCTCCCGAGGCTTGCACCGCCGGCACGCCCGAAACCCGGCTTTCTCGGCAGCATCCGGGGCAGGGAAGTACCGCACATTCGCCTGCCGCGGCCGCCGCGCCGGGCACGACGGCCTGCAATACACCCCCGTCGACGAAACCGCGAAGACGAACTTCCCGTCCCACCGCGCGTCCCGCGTCTCCACCGCCCGCCACAATTGTTTCTCGTCCATGGCTTTCCGAACCGCGACCGTCAGGGAGCGGCCACTCGCTTTGCTTTGTTCCTCGTTCATACCCTGAGAGTACGCCGCCCCTGGCTCCGATTCTATCCGGTTTCGCGCGTCAAACTGCGCGTGTGGACGCGCTACGTTTCCCGCAGCGCTTGCCAATCGCCTCTCGGACGCGCCGGATCCGAGGTGAGGAACTATAGGTGGTCGACATCCCGCGCGTGTGCCCGACCCCGCGCCACCTGGTCAGATGACCATATGGTTTGTTACCATGGAAACATGAAGGACCGTGTGCTGAGCGCGTCTGAGTTCAAGGCCAGATGCCTCGCTTGCCTCGGCGAGATCGAGCAATCCGGCGAGCCCATCACCATCACCCGGCGCGGCCGCCCCGTGGCCGTCCTTGGCCCGGCGAAGCATGGCGTCCCGAAATCGCCTCGGAACACCTGGGCGCGAAAGGGCCGGATCGTCGGTGACATCGTGAACGTGGACACGTCCGCCTTGTGGGAAGCCGCCGGATCGGAATAGGAGCCGCCCCTGCTGCCGCGTCTGTTGTTGGATACGCACATCCTCCTTCGTTGGCTGTTCGACGCCAGAAAACTCTCCCGGACCCAATCACAGGCGCTTGAGTCGGCAGTCCGGCGGGGCGAGCCCGTGGCGCTCAGCGCAATCAGCCTGTTGGAAACCGCCGTTCTCGCAAGCGGAGAGAAGGCGGCATTGAAAGTGTCCTTGGGAGCATTTTTTCAGGACCTCAATGCCAACCCGGTTTTTCGCACCCTTCCGTTGACTTATGAAGTGGCCCTGGACGTCGCCTCGCTGGGCGTTCTCCGAGATCCCGCCGACCGCACGATTGTCGCCACAGCGCGCGTTCACCGCCTCCGGCTGGTGACCTCGGATCAGCGCATCATTCAATCCCAGCTTGTCCAAGTGGTCGAATAGCACCATTGCCGCCCAGACCCGTGAGGCCGCCGGTTCCGCCTGCCACCTCGCACCGCATTCCAGCGCCCCCGCTCGCCCCTGATACCATCAAAGTAGCCGCATGCCCCAGCCTTCCTCACGCCATCAGGCCCTTATCGACGCCCTAGACACGCGCGTCCTTTGTATGGATGGCGCCATGGGGACCATGCTGCAGGAAGCCCGCCTAACCCCCGACGATTTCGGCGGGCCCGCCCTCGACGGCTGCAACGAGAACCTCGTCCTCACCCGGCCTGACGTGCTCACCGGCATCCATCGCGCCTACCTCGACGCCGGCGCCGACATCATCGAGACCGACACCTTCGGCTCCACCAGCATCGTCCTCGCCGAATACGGACTCGCCGACCGAGCCCGCGAAATCAGCCGCCGCGCCGCCGAGCTCGCGCGCCAGGCTGCCGACGCCATCGCCACTGGGCAGAAGCCGCGCTGGGTCGCCGGCTCCATGGGCCCCACCACCAAGGCCATCAGCGTCACCGGCGGCGTCACCTTCGACGCCCTGCGCGACGCGTATTACGAGCAGGCCGCCGGCCTCATCGAAGGCGGCGCCGACATCCTGGTCCTCGAAACCTGCCAGGACACGCGCAACGTCAAGGCCGGCCTTCTCGCCATCGCGCGCCTCGGCCGCGAACTCGGCAGCGACATCCCCACCATGGTGTCCTGCACTATCGAGCCCACCGGCACCATGCTCGCCGGCCAAACCGCCGACGCGTTTTATGTTTCGATCGCCCACGCCGGCCTGCTCTCCATCGGCCTGAACTGCGCCACCGGGCCCGAGTTCATGACCGACCACATTCGCACCCTGAACGAAATCGCCGCCACCCGCATCTCCTGCTACCCCAATGCCGGCCTGCCCGACGCCGAGGGCCAGTACGGCGAGACGCCCCAGTCGCTCGCCCGCGAAATCGAGCGCTTCGTCGATCATGGCTGGCTCAACATCGTCGGCGGATGCTGCGGCACCACCCCCGCCCACATCCGCGCGCTCGCGCAGATGGTCGAGGGCAAGAAGCCCCGCCCGCCGAAACAGCCGGCGCACCGCGTGTTTTATTCCGGCATCGAGCTGGTGGAGGCCGAAGAGTCGAACCGCCCCCTGCTGGTCGGCGAGCGC
>Ga0182027_10007893_pt1 | contig 15600 bp, 16 predicted proteins | sample 712E1DmetaG_FD_121300 | JGI IMG/M metagenome (GOLD analysis project Ga0182027, IMG submission 121300) | Permafrost microbial communities from Stordalen Mire, Sweden - 712E1D metaG (Illumina Assembly) | ecosystem: Environmental > Terrestrial > Soil > Wetlands > Permafrost | place: Sweden...
ATTGGAAAAAGACTTTGGTACCAAATTGTTTTTCCGTTCAAAACAAGGAATCTCGCCGACCAAAACAGGTCAGCTTGTATACGATGAAGCTAAAAAGACCATAAATCAATTCAATAATCTGAAATCAAAAGTAAATGACATGAATAGCTCACTTCAAAAAGATTTGAGAATAGGAATGATAGACAATTTCGGTTTAATTTTCCTGGAAAATATATGGGGTAAAATCAACGCATCATTCCCGGAAACTTACCTTGAGATCGATATTAATAATTCAGAAACTTTAATAGATCTGGTATTAAATCAAAGCATTGATTTTGCAATTATTACGCAGCAACTAAAAAAGAATATATCCAAAGATCTGATCCAACATCCTTTTGCAAAAGAAGATCTGATTTTAGTTTCATCGGAAATTTTGCAGCCTCAAATACAGGCTATAGAAGATATATGCAAATTTGAATTTTACAGCTACAACAGAAAATCAACCACAAACAAACTAATTGAACGCTTTTTTCAACAAAGAAAACTGCCAATCAACATAACTGTCTATTCTACAAGTCCAGGATTCATTGTCAGTCTATTGAAATTTGGTAAAAGCGTTGCTTTTCTGCCTAAGAATTTTGTTTCAGATAAATTGCAAAATGGAGAACTTGTCCAGTTATTACCAAATGTCGTTTTGGAGAGAGAATTAGCGCTGATTTACCGCAGGGATGTCTACGTGAATGAAAGGCAGAAGGAGATTGTGAATATAATTCAAAACACAAAGAGGTGAATTGAGGTATAATTTATAAATGAATAAAAATAATAATTTTCGTAAATTAACTTCAACAGAAGTGGACGTGATATTGCACAAAGCGACCGAAGCTCCTTTTACAGGCAAATATGATCAATTTTTTAAAAAAGGCGTTTATAGATGTAAGCGGTGCGGAGCTGCTTTATTCAGATCAGATGACAAATTTGATGCTGGGTGTGGTTGGCCAAGTTTCGATGACGAAATTGAGGGAACTGTTAAACGTATACCAGACAAAGATGGTGAAAGAGTCGAAATAATTTGTAACAATTGTGGGGCTCATTTGGGGCATATATTTATTGGGGAAGATTTAACGAAAAAGAACACACGTTATTGTGTCAATTCAATTTCAATGGATTTTGAAAAGCAAGCTGAAACAGCATATTTCGCTGGAGGATGTTTTTGGGGTGTGGAATATCATTTCCAAAAACTGAAGGGAGTTACAGGAACAGAAGTTGGATTTATGGGCGGAACATTACCCAATCCAACGTATAAGAAAGTCTGCCGAGGAGATACTGGCTACATCGAAACAGTCAAAGTAACATTTGATCCAGAAGTTGTTGATTTTGAAGAGCTTGCAAAACTTTTCTTCGAAATTCATGATCCAACACAAGTTGATAGTCAGGGCCCGGATATAGGCTATCAATATAGATCCGTGGTGTTTTATACCAGTCCAGAACAAAAAGAGGTGACGGAAAAGCTGATCAAGATATTAAAACAGAAAGGCTTAGCCGTGGTTACAGAACTGTTACCAGCAAAGGAGTTTTATATGGCCGAAGAGTATCATCAAAAATATTATCAAAAAAACGGACACGAACCTTACTGCCATATTAGGGTGAAGAGATTCTAGAGTTTAAATCGTTATGGCAAGACCTTTAGTGTAAAAGACGGAAAAGGCAATCATACCAATGGTACTGGCCGCAAAGTATGCTACCCGAGCCCATTTCCCTTTAAAGATCAACGGAATAAATAAGTAGATCGGGAAAAGCACGATAGCGTATCTAGGCAATGATTTTGTCGATCCCGTAGTCATTGGAATAATTATCCATAAAAGAATAATCGACATAGAAAGCGGCAGCCATTTTTTCTTTAGGTTGATTATAAAAAGCCCCGCAAGTGCGATAAAGTAAGCCAAGTCATATAGATGATTGAAAGGATTAACTTCGAATTTCCATACATAAAAAGACCGAATAAATCCTGTCAACATATTTGGCGCGACATCAGCTCCACGCCAGTATTTTTGAAGATTCACAAAACCCAAGGCATCACCCACATGGATTTGTAAATATAACATAAATAGTAGTAAACCCACCGGTATGAATATACCCCCCAAAATAAATCTCCAATCTTTAAAAATTGATTTGAAGTTAAATTTGTTTTGCTCTAACCAAATCAATAAATAACTTACTGCAAAAAGCACGCCAGTATTCCGTGTCGCAGAAAGGCATAATCCTGCTAGCCCTGCCCATAGCCATTTTTTATGGTATGCAAGATAATATGCCAGTATAAATAGGAAAACGAAAGTTGATTCTGTCATGTAAGCAGAAAAAACAAACGCTGGTGGGGTCAGCATCAACGCAAAAGCAGAGATGTATGCCTTTTTTTCATCATTAAAAAATTCTTTTGCGAGTTTAAAAAGAATCAATATCGAACCTAAATACATCAAGTTGGAAACGATAAATCCACTAGAAAAGGAACCAATCCCAGTCAAACTACCTGCTTCGACCAGCATAGGATACATCGGAAAAAATGTGAAATTCCGTATACAATTGTCCGTGTTTAAGTTACATTCAGGAGCGCTGGGTGCATAAGGTGGATAAGCATTGTCATACCCATTGTCTACAATATCTTTATACCAGTAGCCGTCCCAATGTAGAAAAGCTTTCTCGGCGTTTCCACTAGCTACAACAAGCATGATTATAGAAATTACTATACGTACAACAAAAAAAACGACTGAGATCCTTATATATGGATTTTTTATATATTCTTTTATTCCTCCCATTCAATCACAATCAACAAACGAATTATTTTAATTTATCACCAGCCCATATTTCGCTTGAGAGCTTTGAACCTATAAGTCTATATATGGATAAAAAAGGTATATAATGAAGGCTCCAGCCTAGGAAAAGTAAAACAGGTAATCCTAGAATCTGTACATTTGCGTAAGGCACATTAATGTAAACCCAAAGTTTTAGAGGCAGATTTTGTATTTCCATATATATAGCAAGAAAAATAGAAGATGTAATAACAGCAAATAATGGTGAATAATAGCCATGAATAGTGTCATGGATAAATGAACTTTCTTTCAATTTATATTCTAAATATTCTCCCATTAAAAATATTGCTAGAAAGGCAATAAAGATGTCGTATGGATTAAGATATGCAGGCCTGATAGCTGTGATATTAAAATAGAAATCATGCCCCATGTTTGTGACCAGAGCTATTCGGTAAATTAAGTAAATGGTACTTATGACTGTGATTATTAGAAAGGCTCTAAACATATATTTTTCAAACTTGTAGCTTTTAGTGATAATTTTTTTTCCTTTGAAGATCCCATCATAAAATGATTTTGCAGCCATATAAGAAAATGCTATGGCTGAAAAATAAACAGCAAATATGGGGATAAAAATAAACAAATAGAATTTATTAGTTAAGTATGGATAATACCATAAACTCCCTAAATAATTTGCAAAAATTTCAATCAAAACTCCTGATACAGTTGTTGTTATTATATACAAAAATAAATTAAATGGACTTTTAATTATTTTTATAATGAAGGAATATCCATGGTAATACTGGATTATGGAATCTGCGCAGATCACGATACCGCAATCATAGAAAATGTAAAAGATAGCCAGTAATATTCCCCATGACTTATCATGGATAATGATATATGGTGAAAGTGATATAAATAGCAGAAAAATCCCAACCCAAAAGGACTTTCTGTTAAAATGCCTTGTTTTGACAATCTTTTTCATCAACGGAATTAATGCAAAATATGCATTTTATTATTGACCACTTTGATGGAGAAATCAAATAGTACAAACAGTTTGATAACAATCCCGAGCAATTATGTCAAATTTTGTACTTGGGTAGTACCTGTTCTCCCAGAACCGCTTTAATTTCCGTTTTGACGTTTTCGACAGCTTCCAGGTATATTTCTCTGGTTGAATTTAATGGCTGTTTAGGCTGATCCTTTGTTTGGATTAGCAACTGTTTGTATAACCGTATTACATTGATTGCATCCGGAATCATACCGGTGGCTAGAAGATCTGTCATAAAATCATTATATGATCCTAAGAGTTCCTCTGGAATCGTATATGCTTGAGTCAACATCTTTAGCTCGTCGGTCAGCATTTTGGAATTCATAGGATACCTTAGCCCTAATTTTTCAGCATTTTTAGCTGGGATGCTGACTAATAGATTGTTACTGAATCTCAGTTCATAATAATCTTCTTTGGTATTGGTTAACATTTCTTTATATACTCTGTTGATTTTTGTTAATCCATAACGCGGGTAAATCACCTTTTCTCCTTGTTTGAACATTATGCTTTATTAATAAATTAGGTACTCGTGGCAACACACTAAACGAAAAAGAGCTTTATTTGATTGGGTACATTTATTATACCATGGCAGACAAATAATAGCCCTTTGAATTATGGTATGATTGTAATTATTAATAGTTTAAATAAATGGAAAAAATTTCTAAAGAAATTCAAAATTTAGCTTTGTCCGATACAGATGGTAATCCTATCAAGCTGGCTGATTTTGCAGGTAAATATATCGTTCTTTATTTTTATCCCAAAGATAATACTCCCGGTTGTACCGCCGAAGCCTGTTCTTTTCGAAATGCAAACGTTGATATCGTTAAATCGGGAGCGGTCGTGCTTGGAGTGAGTAAAGATTCTGTTGTGTCGCATCAAAAATTTACCAATAAATATCAGCTTAACTTCCCATTGATCGCCGACACTGAAGCCAAACTGGCAAGGGCTTTTGGTGTATGGAAGCCGAAAAAGTTTATGGGAAGAGAATTCTTAGGTGTTTTACGCACAACTTTTATTATTGGCCCCGACGGCACAATCCTAAAGCGGTTTGACAACGTCAAACCGCAAGATCACGCCGAGGAAATTACGCGAGAACTGAGCTTAATTAAGTCCAATTAATTACCTTGACTTACGCATTTTGGCGGATCTGGCAATTTGCAGTCAGTCGGAATAACTGGTGGATCTGTAGGTAATAAAGTTTCCTTGCACTCTACTTCATTTTCACCAAAATTGTGCAGATTTTTATCCATGAGTGTCGTACAGGTAAGCTTTTCGGCGTTCTGCTGAATCTGGTTCTGATATAAATCATTTACACATGAATAGTCATTATCAATTCCAAACATCATTGCCAGGCCCCATTCAGTTGAATTGCCAAAACCGCTTCGTAAGTTTGAGATAAGTCTATCTTCAAGGCTTTGAATGAGTTCATTAGCTAAATCTTCCCGGCCAATCAATTGGGCCAGTTGTATTGCTTTCAAAATTTCCATATCTGAATGCGCACAGGGATCTTTAAGAGTAGCCTTAATTTCTGCTAAAACTTTTGCTATAAAGTCTCTCCACGCTTGCGGTGCGTCAGATGGAAGTATTGAACTATCCGTGGCATATGCCTTTAAAATTAGAGATAAATTACTAGCCTTTTCAGCATCAGTTTTAACTTTTGGGAAATAATTGGGCATGCCCCATATAGCTGAATCAAGCATATAATTGTTATTCACGCTCGTTTCGGTATCAGGATCTACATAATAGGCTACATCATTCAAAATCTTATCTAGCATTTGAGATTTGGTTTCGTTTGCTTGGGGGAAATTGGCAAGTGACAGCCTTCTTACTTGCAGAACAGCTGATAAGGTCTGATAACCTTTGCTACTAGAAGTTCCGGCTTTGTCCAAAAGGTTCGTAATAAGGCTGCTTTTAAGTTCTGCCGAAAGGCCGTCATAATCGCCCAATTGTAAATCAACGTAATTTGTCGCGGCATCCGCACTGATATTTGCGTTAGCGAATTTACTTGCCTGGGTTTTTAGCCCATTCAGATAATCCTTGTATTTGGGTAAAATTTGCAAAGCTTTATTGGTATCTATCATGTCTCCGCTAGTATCAAAAGCTTTATTCAAATTGTAATAAGTTTCCGGATCATTGTAATAGATATTATTATTGACTGCCTGAACCATAGCCTCAATCAAAGGTATTGTATACCCCGGCTTGTCAGCTCTAACAACATCCGTCAGTACATCTTGCGAAAGAACGATTGGTATAAAAGTTGCCTGATTGGTTATTTGTGTGACTATCAGGTTGTCATATCCAATTGGAATAGTGGAGTTCATGAACATCAAATCGTTGTGATCAACGTCGCGGACTGGAGAAACTACACCGTATTTTGTATTTGTATGATTTTCCAAAGGAATTCCTTTTAACAACGCACATCCGATAGGGTTAAAGTCGGGGATAGTTGGCAAGCAAAATGTATTGACTTTACTGTCTTTAGCTATTGCTTGGACGGTCTTGCCTTTATCTAGATCAAATACAAGATAAAGCGGCTCTATGCTCTCTTGGCTGTTATTCTCGATTTCAAAATCTACTCCATAGCCTAGGTCTGTGGGTAGAGCAGGGGCATTTTTGCTGGTTGGCATAGAAAAATATGGAGTAAGTTTGTAAATATCGCCATCCACACTCGAGTATCCCGGAGGGACTATCAGATAAGCTTTAACATCTTTTGCGAGATTAACTGTCAACACGCCTCCTTCAGGTCCAATTAAACTGGCCACATCTTTGTCGGCTTGAACGTCACCATACGGATAAAATTCGCCAGCATTTCCTCTTACGCGGTCAGTCGTCGCAGTGCTAGGGATAGTTGAGCTTTTGTTAAAATAGAAAAATACTCCAACAGCGATAGCCCCAATTATCAGCGAGATAATGACACAAATTGCACAAATCAAAAGGATTTTTGGTAACTTATTTTTCTTAGTTGGATTGGTGGAATTAACTTCTTCCGGCATGGCGAGTATATATAATATATTAAAATATTATCACTCCTTATAATAAATACAATAAATTAAACTCAGTCTCCCATAGTATATATGTGAAGAATGCTATTATCATTCGGTTAGCTTAATTGACAATAATTTGGCGGGTATGTATAATCCGATTAATGCATTAAATCATGGCCTTTGTTATGAGTAGTAAAAATCTTTTAAGTGCATATTTAGTTTTATTGAGAAAGGAGGTAATCGGATTCTTAATTTACACTAAATAGTTGAATACATAAGCTAAATGTTAACCTCGTGCTAAATGCCCCATATCATAGAGTGAGTTTATAATAAGATTATTGCTTGTGATTGTTCAACATTAATTTATTCAATTTAAAGAAAAAAATGAAAAAAATACTTTCAAGTTTAGTATTGATAGGCCTAGTATCCGGCTTGGCGATCGGAGCCACTAGTGCATATTTTTCGGATACAGAAACGAGTGTCGGAAACACATTTGCTGCTGGGACATTAGACTTAACAGCAGATGGAAAAGAAGGAGTTAATGTGGTGCATATCACGCGAGCAAATATTGTTCCTAATATGCCTTGGTCTCACAGTTATGGTGGCCAATGGGTATTAAAGAATGTTGGGACAGTTCCTGGAGTATTATCACTTACAGTGCAGAATATTCAGAATGGCACTACAGTTTGTGATTCTGCAAAAGTCGCAGAATTAGCAGCTGCAGGTTTACCAGCATGTGTACCAAACAGCTCAACTGGAGGTCAACTTGGTAATTTAATGTTCGGCGTATGGAGCAGAAACGAAGCCCCATGGGGATCTTTAAGTTCTGTTTATACTCCATTCAATTCAATGGGTGGCGTTACAATATTACCATCTAATCCAGGATTTACCGGGACATTAAACCCAGGAGATTCTGTAACTGTATATCTAGATTTGGAATGGGATACTCATGCGGGTACATTGGATAATACAGCTCAAGGGGATACACTCTCTTTTGATGTTGCGTTTATGTTAAATCAAGCTCATTAATTGAAGTAGTTTGTGGTTTACAGGTTGCAAGAACGATAAAGGTTCGTGCAACCGATTAAGCTAATAATTATTAAAATGGAATGAAAGCAAAAAACAAAACAAAAAAGAAAGCCATTCCTAAAGTGAATACCAAAAAGGGCACTAAGCGCAATGCTAAGCAAATAGATAAAAATCCTGGAATTCCGACAAAAAAAACTGATTATAAAAAAATATTAAAAATTACCGGCAAGGTTTTATATAATCTGGTTTTTGTATTTCTAGTACTAATTGCATTTATTGTCGTTTTATCGTCATTTAATATTCCAGGCAACATCAAGATGTATACAGTTCAGTCTGGATCGATGGAGCCAACGATTCATACTGGATCCATTGTCGTAATTAAGCCTATGACTGAATATTTGCTTAAAGACATAATTACTGTGGTTGATCCTGAAAATTCAAAAATGACTATCACACATAGAATCGCCGGTACAGATAATATCAATGGAATGATTTTCTTTACAACTAAGGGAGATGCAAATAATGCACCTGACAACGAAAAAAGGTTACAGAGTAGCGTTTTAGGTAAAGAGATATTGTCTATTCCACTGTTGGGCTATATCGTAGGATTCGAAAAAACCATGCCTGGATTAGTAATTTTAATAATAATTCCTGCAACTATAATAATTTATAGTGAAATGATAAGTATTAAAAACGAAGCTAAAAGACTTTTAGAGGAAAGAAAAAAGAAGAAATTAACCACAGCAGAAAAGATTGAAGTTGAGATTGGTGAAGAAGAAATAAAAGTGGGAAAATGGTATAGAAAAGCAATTAATAAAATCCATATATTTTTTATGAGGGACTCTAAAAAATAATGAAAAATTCGATCTTAAAATTATCAATACTGGTTTTATTCATCGGTATGTCAGGAGCAGGAATAACGTATTCATATTATTCTGATACAGAAACAAGTGTTGGCAATACATTAACTGCTGGAACCTGGGATTCAAACGTAGTTCCGACAGATACGGCAATTCCAAGTGCGACACCAACACCGACGCCGACTATTACTCCAACAATAATTAATACAAATACTGACAATGTGGGTTAAATTGCTAACAATTAGTTCATTATTTGCTGCACTTTCAATATTAATGAGCGCAAATGTATTTGCCGCGGATTTAACAGTAACTTGTAATGGAGTAAGTTGCAGTAATAATGGAGGGAGTTTATTCAATGAGACTCCAATTGCTCCTGGATATTCAATAACAAAAACGATTTTGATTAATAATTCTGCCAATATTGATGATTGCAGATTACATCTATTCGTGCAACGTCAAGGTCCGGCATCAGAACCTGATCTTGCTGGAGTTATCACTACAGTGATAAGTTCCGGTGGAACAGTATATTTTGGCGATCAAAGTGGGGAAAACCCTCAAACTTTAGCACAAATCTTCGGACAGGATGTGTATTTGGGAATAGTCAACGGATCTTCGTCAAAAGAATATAATTGGGATGCCACTTTTCAAACTTCGAGTGGAAACGATTATCAGGGCAAGGAAGCTGCGTTTAGTTTTAACTTGAATTTTACTTGCGGAAGTATACCAACCCCAACACCTATTCATTCGCAACCACAAAATAATACTAATGGAGGTGCAGTGCAGGGGTTGTCAACAACTGCAACACCAATCCCTACAACGATATTACCAACACCTACAAACTCAATAACCGACAATTCCGGAATAGTATTAGGCGCTACATGTAATAACACTAATAACTGGTGGATTGTCATTATAATTCAGATGATCTTGTCGGTTGTAGTACTCATCATTAAATGGATAAAAAGCTCATCTAGTCAATTATGGATAGTATTGTTTGCATTAGGAATATTATCCCAACTCGCACATAATTATTGGGGTTGCGGTTGTTCAATAAATTATTGGTGTTCAAATTACCTTATACCCAATATTCTAATAACACTAGCTTCATGCGTTCTCTATTATTTCATTCCTGCAGGAAGCCAAAACGAATTAAAAGTTAAGTAGTAGGATTTAACATGGGCGGGATCAATTGTTGGATGGCATTCGTGACTTATTCATTATCACCATTTTTAAATCTTTGCTAAATCAATCTCGTCATCAATTCTGATTTGTTCGACAAATTCAGGATGATGACTTATTAAGATCAGAGCTCCTTCATATTCGTTTAGTGCTTTTGCGATTACGGGAATATGTCTAAAATTTATATGATTAGTTGGTTCATCCATGATTAAAAGTCCGGGCTCTTGCAGCATAAATCTTGCATAGCATAGTAATCCTTTTTGACCTTCGGAGAGAGATTCAACCTTGTTCATTAAAAGTTCTCCAGGGAGCATGAACCTACCTGCCGCTTCATACAAGTCTTGAATCTTGGTGCTTTGCATGACTTCTTGTAACGCATTTAATGCGGTGTCGTTGTAATTAAGTTCACTAAAATCCTGGCTATAATAACCAATGCGTACATCATCATCTATTTCGACGCCTTTTCTGGCGAGAAACGATTTAAGTAGGGTACTTTTTCCTATACCGTTTGGTCCTTTGATTAGAAGTTTTCTGCCACGGCGTACGACTTTATCAACTTTTTTAGTGATTATTTTGCCCTGCTTTAAAACTTCAATACTATTGATTTTAATTATTGGATCTTTGTAATGCTGGTATGGAATTTTGAAGTTTGGAATTGTCTTATCTTCCCGTCTCACTTCAACCATCTTTTCACGATCGTCATCGATATCAGAACGTACTCTATTAGCTAAGCGTCGCATGGCAACGCTTTTGCCCCCGAGTTTATTAACCATCTCGAATCTATCTTTAATACTTTTTTCGATCCGTGAATTAAGTAATCGCTCTCTTTCGATGTGTGCCTCGATTTGTTTGACTACATCATAGTAGTCACCCACAAATTGCTCAACTTTGTGAGTAAAAATGTCAAGATTTAAAACTCCATCTGTAAATGAATTTAAAAAGTTGGCGTCATGTGAGATTACAATACAGGTCTTTGGATACATTATTAGAAATGTTGTTAAATGCTCAATTCCCTCTTTGTCTAAATTATTTGTGGGTTCATCAAGTAGGAGAATATCTGGGTTTTGAATTAATGCAAAAGCCAGTAATAGGCGAGCTTTTTGACCTCCTGATAGCTCTTTAACTTTCTTGTCGTATGGGACGCTCAAATTTACAGTTTCAAGTACCTTATTCATGTTTTTTTGAATCCCGTATATCTTTTCACCGGGAAAAGCAGATTCAAAATACTCTAAAACTGTCAACTCTTCTTCTTTTTTGTGTATCATTTGGTTAGCTATACCAATTTTTGCTCCATTTTTAATATGAACTTTTCCGCTTTCTGGGTTAAGTTTGCCAGTCATTAATTTGAAAATTGTGCTTTTCCCGGCGCCGTTCTGACCCATTATTGTTATCTTTGAATTTTCACGAACAGAAAAACTCGCATCTTCGAGAATTAATTTTTTGTCATTATATTTATATGTTACCTCGTCAAAGCGTATAACAACTTCTTCTTTTGCCATAATTGTCATGAAAAATGAAAGTAGGACAGATGATAACAAAAATTACCATTTTGGTCACTATATTTAGAGCATTTGAGGTGATTAGTTAAGAATACCTTTGTGTGCTTTATTTTCAGCCTTTTTAGCTTTACGAGCTAAATGTGCCTGTTTACTGCTTTTATGTGCTTTAGCGCTGACTTCTTTAGCTTTTAACTTCGCACTGCGTTTTTCTCTATCTGCCATAATAATTCGGTAATATTTATAACACTATAGTAACACGGCAAGAAAGTGAATAACATTGAACAATTGACTACATATCTAATTTCGATGGACTCTCGCAATGGGTGGGAAGCATTTAGGAACTATATTTATATATCAAAATATTGCTGAATTTTTAACTTATTAATTGGGTGTTTTTGCAAATTTTAAATATCTTTCCATTGGATAGGTATATTGTATCTCTCCTTTAAGCGATTTTTCATGTAATAATGCTTTTTCACTGGCTAATAACGCTTCAATTTGTTCTGGGGTTCTTAAGCCTTCCGCAGCTAAAGCATAATGTACATTATAAAATCCACTAGGATCCCACATGTTCATTGTTCTTTTATTTGACATCATCTCTTCAATTGATTCGGGTTTGGTATCAATTAAAGCCAGTTTTCTTGCATTACCAGATGATCTTGCTAAGTCATATTTAGCCCGCTCCACGGTATATTGATTTTGATTCAGAACCACAGAATATGTAACACAAAGAATACCATTTACAGTTTCGAAAACTATACCTGAGGGCTTTACTTGATCATCCTGCAACTCTTTAACTCCGTATTTATCTCTTAATTTCTCTGCCATTGTATGCTGTAAGTCTGCGGTTTCTTCAGGTTTGACGGCTCCCCCTGCTACTGTTATTGCTCCAGGCCAGTCGGTTAGATTCCTATTACGTACTTCCCAAATCATCCGTTGACGATCGGGAGTAAAAACAGTTGCTTGTACCGCCAAGGGTATTATTGGGTTATGAGCCTGATCATTTCTATATAAATAACTTAAAACGATATGATCAAAAGATTGAGTATTTGCAGCTGCAATTTGTATGTTGTTATCAGTTTTTTAAAATCGGTAACTGTAGCATATGGCCCATCAAAAAACGTAGTGGATCCACTTTTTTCTAAAGTTTGTAATAAATACTTATAGTCTTCAGGTACACCTATACAAGCATCTTGCCTATGAATGGTAATATTAGGTCGTGTACCAAAATCTGTTAAAGGAATTCCAGTTTGACCTTCATGCCAGTCCGGAATTTCTCCTGGTATTATTTGATCTTGCATCAGATTGCTTTCAACGCCCATCAAATTGAAAACATAAAATGTACTCTTCGTAATATTAACATGAATCACACCAATAGCGAAAAGATTTCTAGTACTGCTTAAACATATGTAATATGAAAGCATCCAAATATTAAGCATCTATAAAATTTAATTTCAATAGAGAATTTATTATGAAGTTTTGCCCCTTCAAGGAAATCATGTGTATTCCTTATAATGAGTACATTTTCAATATTTCTAGGAATTGTCAAAGCGAGTGTTACAACATATGCAACAAAGCCCAAATAAAATTTGTAATAAATGGTTGTCTAATGGCTTATTCCAATGTAAAATATGATGTCAATTTATTGAATTATTAATATATAAATTGTGGCAATTAACAAGATTCGCAACAACAATAAAGATTTGCTTGTTGAACTAGTAAAAGCGAGGTTTAAACTTAGATACAATAATTCAATCCTAGGTTTTGTGTGGGTGCTTTTAAAACCTTTATTATACTTCCTGATTCTTTATTTTGTTTTCACCGCCACTGGTTTGGTTAAGAACGATAGTAATTATGCGGCAAATTTATTCATAGGATTGATATTATATATGTTCTTTCAAGAAGGAGTTACTTTCGGAATGAATTCATTACTTGATATGGCTAATGTTATTTTAAAAATAAACTTTCCGAGGCAAATTGCTGTTTTAAGTTCCTTGATAATGGCGATGATTAATTTGAGTGTTAATTTCCTTATTATAATAGTTATAGCTATGGTGTTAAAATTTCACCCGCACCTATTAGGAACGTTATATTGTCTTGGAGTTATTTTGTTGGAGACTTTACTTATTTACGGAATTTCAAACTTCATGTCGATATTTTTAGTTAAGGTCCGTGATTTGACTCATATTATGGAACTAGTATTTCAATTACTATTTTATGCATCAGCAGTTTTCTATTCTATGGATACAATTCACGGTAACACTGGGATGATTATACGATTGAATCCGCTTGCCCTTATGATTGATGCCGCGAGAAAGGGTTTTGTTTTAAATGAAATAACTCATGTACCTGAAATTACTGTTATAGCGATAATAACTCTAATAATTATTATAAGTGGGCAAGTATATTTTAATAGACATATAAAGAAAATTGCCGAATATTTTTAATCAATTGCTATGGCTAGACATACAAATACTGAAAATGAACCAATGATAAGTGTTGAGAATGTTTCAAAAATATTTAACGTTCCACACGAGAAAAAAAACTCTATCAAAGATTATTTTTTAAATCCATTTCATAAAACTAAAAATGAGGCCTTTAAAGCGCTTGATAATGTCAACTTTAATGTCAAAAAAGGTGAATTCATCGGAATTATTGGTAGAAATGGAAGTGGGAAGAGTACGCTACTAAAAATATTAGCTCAGATTTATGCTCCAACAAAGGGAAAGATTGTTATAAATGGTAGTCTGGTACCATTTTTGGAATTGGGTGTTGGATTTAATCCTGAACTTAATGGGCGAGAAAATATCTATTTAAATGGGACAATATTAGGGATGTCGCGTAAATTCCTAAAAGAAAAGTTTAACGAGATTGTTGATTTTGCTGAGATTAGAGAATTCATTGATCTCCCTGTTAAAAGATATTCAAGCGGAATGCTTGTAAGACTTGCATTCTCTGTCGCCGTTCAAGCAAGAGCAGACATATATTTGCTTGATGAAATTTTAGCTGTAGGTGATATTAGTTTTCAAAAAAAGAGCCTATCAAAAATGGAGGAATTACTAAGTGGTGGTGCTACTGTTGTACTTGTTAGCCACGCTGTGGCATCCGTTAAGCAATATTGTAAACGAATTATAATACTAGAACATGGAGAAGTGATTTTTAATGGAGATGTGGAAACTGGCTTAAATAAATATCTTGATATGATGAATAAGTAAATAAATACATGTCGGTATTAAACAAACTATACTTCAAAATTACAGAATATATTCCAAGCATTAGGTCCTTTTTAATTTTTTCCAAATATATATTTTCTAATCGGAACCAAAACGATGAAGTAGAATTGAATACCAATGCTATTGGCGATAATGCTCATATCGATATCAAAAAGAAAACAATAGTGTTTGTGACTTACGAAATAGCACCATTTATTCCCGGTGGTGCCGGAGTTTTTTTGGGGGCAGTTATAAAAGAGATTAATAATGATTTCAATGTAATTGTTTTAGCGATGTTCGGAAGGGAATTAGAGGAAAAAATTAGAGGTAAATATTATAATTTAAATTTGTATTTTGCCGATGATTTAATCTCTAAAGATGAGAGGTCTTTTATACGACAAAATTACTCAAAAAATAAATATATTAAAGATAGTTATAGGGCATATGTGGCTTTATCAAAATTGTGTAATCTGTTTCCAATTGATTTCATAGAATTCTTTGAATATACGGGAATTTCGTTTTTTACCCTTTATAACAAAAGATTAGAAAACGAATTCAATAATATTAAAATTATTGAAAGATTTCAGGGGTCAATGGGTCTAATATATAAAAATGAGGGTTATATTCCTCTTGATATAGTCACACACCGCATGTTATTAATGGAGGAAACTTCAATACCATTTGCAGATATATATTTTTCGCCATCAGAATCTATCTGGAAAGAATATCAGAATATTTATAAAATTCCAATTGTAGCGAAAAAAATTATTTCTGCTCCTCAGACTATTTACAAAGTGGATAGAGTTTGGAGAGAGGACGTTAATAGTAAATATATTTTATTCTTTGGGAAACTCCAACCCATAAAGGGGATAGATGTTTTAATAGAGGCTTTTAAGAATATTTCAAATGAATTTCCTGATGTTAAGCTCGTAGTTGCGGGTCCTGATACAAAAACCTCTAGAGCAGGTCAAAGTTACAAACAAACTATTCAAAAACAAATTTGTAA
>Ga0182027_10007894_pt1 | contig 15600 bp, 14 predicted proteins | sample 712E1DmetaG_FD_121300 | JGI IMG/M metagenome (GOLD analysis project Ga0182027, IMG submission 121300) | Permafrost microbial communities from Stordalen Mire, Sweden - 712E1D metaG (Illumina Assembly) | ecosystem: Environmental > Terrestrial > Soil > Wetlands > Permafrost | place: Sweden...
TCATATGATAATTTTATTAACACTATTTTTAGTGTCAGTTTATTAAATGAAAAAAAATCGGCTTCGCCTCTTGTATTAAATGTTCGGGTCTTATCCAACGCTAAATTGTCTCTGCGGGACACATGGGTTAGGTACCCCAGTTATACAATCATCATAATGGTTTTATAGGGCTCAATTTGGAGACGAAAACGAGGTACTTGCGTCTACTATAAAATATTCAAAAACGAAGATGTCCCGCCACAATATTTAATTATAAGCTGGCAAACTTCTTCGGCAGCTTTTTTTACATATTCAGTGGCCGTATTTGCGTTACCTTCAATAATTATAAAAACATCAGTAGTTTCGGCTGTTACTTTTGTTGGCTCAACCTGTAAAACTTCCAATCTACAAATTACATTATTTCCGTCATCAACATATCCATACTCGCCAGGAAATATCGCCGTCGCCTCCGTCTTACCGAGAGGAACAAAAGTTTCATTACCATTTGTGAGTCGTAAAGTTATATTACCTTGCACTTTATCAATATCATGAGCCCCCAGCGCCAGGCCTGTCGTTATAGAAACGAGATTATAAATATCAACAAGTGTATTAATCTGTGGAAAACGACCGCGTTCAAGAAATAACCAGCGCAAACCTTCTGGAGATGCTACGTAATCCCGATTACTTCTTCCAACTTTTGTATGTAAGTCTCTAAAACCGGCCAAAACGGAATCGTCTTTATACTTCTTTCCTTCCCATTCTTTCTTAACTTTTTCCAATTCAGAATTTTTATATGTTTCAAAATCAGGATTTGAATCGGTGTTTTTGACATCAGAAATTCTGGCTGTAATAATTTTTACACCGAGGTTTATAACTTCTTTTGTCACATTAAATGATAAGTCTTTCATATTTTAAGCACTCGAGTCTGCACGATACTAAATTATCATGGCGGAGAGGGAGGGATTCGAACCCTCGGTACCCTTGCGGACACACTTGATTTCGAGTCAAGCCCATTCGACCACTCTGGCACCTCTCCGAAATAAATTTTCAATTACCAATTTTAAATTTTCAAATAATTATTTAATGTTTAAATTTTAAAAAATCATTTGATTCTTCTATTTTATAGATTTTTTGTCACTTGTCAATTTTAACTGCAATAATGCTGATAAAGCGAATAATATCCAAAAAAGACAGGCTAAATCATTCTTGAAATACGGCACATCAACCAGACCGTGAACAACAATTATTATCATCGCGCTCAACAAGCCAAGATGGATTATTTTATATTTTTCTTCCTTAATTGAAAATTGAAAATTGAAAATTGAAAATTTTACGATCAGCCAAACGAACAAAAGCAAACCAGCTAATCCAAGTTCTGTCCAAAAGTTGAGGACGATGTTGTGTGGATATAAATAAATTTCCACCGGTTGCCAAGTGCGGGCGCGGACTGCGGCGCTGTTGATTGTGTCCGCATGAAAATTCGGATCCGTGCCGTCATCGTAAAAGAATCCTTTTTGGTGATATGGCGCCACGGCTGTCTGATAATTTCCCAGACCGATGCCCCAAATTTTCGCCGAGCCGTTCATCATCATAAAAGTTTCTTTCCATTGCAAGCGGCGAATCTGGCCGGACAAATCCATCACAGTTATTTTTCTGATTAACGGTTTTTCGACTGGTGGATAAAAATAAATTCCGACCGAGGCGATTACCACAATAATAATCGCGGCAATGCGCGCTTTTTTATTTACGAGCAGGCAAAAAATAAAAACCGCGACCGCCAAGCCGACCAAAGCGCCGACTGATTTGGCAAAAATTATCGCGAGCAACGCGCACAAAATTATAAAGCCCAGAAAAGCGCGCGACAAGCCGAGTGGAGAAATATTTTTTTGTTTTAGCGGATAACATAATTTTTCCGGCAAAATCGGGCATTCTTCCTGTCTCGGTAAAAATAAAAAGGCGGCCAAAACCGGAATAATCGGCGCAAGATAAAGTCCAACGGCATTCGGATAGCCGAAAAAAGAAACCGCGCGGCGAGTGGCGGCCGCCGCCCAGAGCGGATTATCAATGCCCGAGCCGGTAATTTTTTGAAAAATGGCGTAAACCGAAACCGTGAAAGCGCCAACGGCCAAAGACAGGCCGATTTTATTGATACCGCCAAAACCACCCCCTGACCCCTCCTTGGAAAGGAGGGGAGAATCCTGAAATAAATTTAAGATTAAGACATAAAGTAATGCCGGTTCAAAAAAATACGCCTTCCAAAGTCCGAGCGAGGCGGAAGAAAAATGCGCCACGCCAACCGCGACCAAAGAAACTATTAATAATAAAATAATTTCAACACTGAACGGATATTTTTTTCTTTTTTCCGCACTCTCACTTTTATTCCACGGGCTGTTTTTTATAAAATCTTTAATTTTATATTTTCCGCGCAAAAAATCTGTAAGCTTAGTTTGAAAAATTAGCCAGCAAAAAAAGGCGATCAAAATCATCGCCTCTAATAATGTTGACGGAATTCCGTGAACGCTAAAACGCACCAAATACAAAGGTAGGCCGGCAATAATCAGCATCACGGCCAAGTCTAATTTTTTAACGGCCAAAATCAGAAAGGCCAGTAAAAAAATTGCTATTAATATTTCATAACTCATAACTCGTAACTCGTAACGCTTTTGCGAAGCGCGTTATGAGTTATGAGTTACGGGTTAGTATTGGAATGAAAACAGAACACCCTGATTAATGTTTTTTCACATAAACACGATCTAAACATGACTTAAAACGACGCATACAGAGTTAAATAACCCTTAATCTATTGGCAGTTGCTTCAAGGACTCAGTAATCGTAAAAATTCAAGCAAATCGCCAATTATTAATTTAAGTGTTCTGTTTTCATTCCATTAAAAACCGTTACGCGTTACGCGAGATTCACGGTCAGCATATACAATCCGATGCCAATTAACAACGCGCCGATAATTTTTTGAAATAAAACCGAGCCGCCCAATTCTTCTTTCAAAACTTTGGGAAATTTTGCCGACAAAAATAAAACAATGACAAACAAGAAAAAATATTGCACGCCTTGCAAGGCGTTGATCAGCGCCACGTTGCCCATGCTCACCGCGCGGTTCAAAAGGATGAAAGCGATTGAGGCGGATAGGCGGATGGCAAAAAACAAAACTAAATTTTTCGGCTTATTGCTTTCGCCGATATGCTTTTCAAAAATTGCCTTGCGCCAAGAAGGCATTAAGAGCATTAAATGCACGCCGACAAAACTGCCCAAGCGCGACCAGACAAAACCGCCGATAAAGGGCTGCGTGGCATAAACATATTTTATCAGCACATAAAAAGCGGCGAAGAAAAAAGCGGCGATTACCGAATTGATAATCAAGCGCCGGGTCGGGCGATACTCGGCGTGGATGCCGCCGAGCGCATTGCCGGCCACGGCTTTAATGCGATTGGCAACTTCTTGTAATTCATAAAATTTTGTCTGCTTAACGGAAATCAGTACGCCACCGATGATTAAAATGGCAAAGGCTAAGAGTTCACGCTCGGTCAGATGTTCGCCCAAGAAAAAATAGCCCAAAATAAAACTGAACACCGGTATGAGCGCGCCGACAATCGGCACCACGCGCGTCGCCTCGGATTGATGCAAAGCTTTATACCAAAAAATCAGTGTTGCCAAAAATAAAATTCCGGCAATCATATCGATTCCGAATTGCCGCCAATTCGGAATCCAGGGATCCAAGAATAAAAGAAAAATGTTCAAAAAACTCCAAATGCCGACATAAAAAGCGTAGGCCACGGAAGAGTGAATCTTCTTGGACAAAATAAATTTATCACCAACGTAAACGCCGGCGTTGATGAAATAAGATAAGACAGCGACGAGAAGCCACATTTTAAATCAATTAAAAATTAAGAAAGAAAAATTAAAAAAAAATAATTATTCTTTCTTAATTTTTAATTCTTAATTGACGGTATTCCGTTATTCTTACAAATTTCCGCATAAAGTCTGGCGCTGGCTCGCGGCGTGCGGACAAAAGTTTCGCGGTCAACCGCGTACAAGCCGAACTTCATCGTGTAGCCTTCCGCCCATTCAAAATTATCCAAAAGCGACCAATGGAAATAGCCGCGAATGTCTTCGCCTTCTTCAATCGCGCGATGAACGTGGCGCAGATGTTCAATGATAAATTTTCCGCGCTTGGCGTCATCCGCATCGGCAATCCCGTTTTCCATGATATAAATCGGCTTCCGAAAGCGCCGCAAATCTTTTAAAATATTATAAACGCCTTCCGGATAAATTTCCCAGCCGAAATCCGTCACCTCTTTATTTATATTTTTCAAAAATGGCGGATACCAGATTACGCGATTGTGAAAATAATAATCAAGGCCGATGTAATCTGTGTGGCCGTGCACCATCCGCAAAAATAAATTATTGCAGAAAAAATTAAAGATCCAAGCCAATAAAATCTCCGGCAAGAACCAACCTCGCGCCGGCTGAAAATTATCGCCCAAATGCGTGAAACCGACGTTAGCTTTGAAATTATATTTGTGGATGATGTCGTAAGCCGAGCGGTGCGCCTTCACCAAATTAAAAAATGTTTTGATTCCTAAAATCGGATTTTTCTTGTTCGGCGGAAAAGTTCCCTTAAAATAACCATTAAAAACGTGCACCGTCGGCTCGTTAATCGTCACCCAAAAATCCACCAAGTCGCCCAATTGTTCCGCGACAAATTCCACATAGCGGGCATAATATTTTAAAACTTTTTTATTGCTCCAGCCGCCCTCTTCCAGAAGCCAGAGCGGATTGGTCCAGTGCCAGATTGTTAAAACAACTTTAATATTTTTTTCTTTCAAGTTCATTAAAACCTCGCGATAATGCGCGATCTCTTCAAAATTGAATTCTCCCTCGCGCGGCTCAAGGCGCGCCCATTCCAAACCCAGGCGATAAGCGCCGCAATTCAGCGCCTTGACCATTTCCGCGTCTTCCGCAAACCGATGATAAGAATCGCAAGCCCGGCCGGCGACGTAATCGCGGTAATTTTTTTTGCGGTCGCGCAGCCATTTCAGCCGCTTTTCCGACATTTCCCACTGGCTCCAATCGTTAGTAATGCCGCCCTCAACCTGATAAGCCGAGGTGGAAACGCCCCAAAGAAAGCCCTCGGGAAATTTTAAGATATTTTGTTCTTGATTTTCATTTTCCATATATTGTCATTATAGCATTTTTGCGGAAAAATAAAAAAAACGCCCAAAAATCATCCACAAATTAGCGCATTTCTTATTTTTTCTTTTTTATTTCTGCTTTGAACTGCTCACCGCGCTCTTTATAATTCTTAAAACAGCCGAAGCTGGCGCAGCCAGTGGATAGCAAAACAATATCGCCTCGTGTTGCTTTGCTTTTGGCGATTTTAACCGCGTCTTTCATATTGTCAACAACCGAAATTTGAGAATTGAAATTTGCCTTCGTCCCGAGCTCGGGCCGAGGGGAGATTTGAGATTTCAATCTGTCCGTTCCTTTGCCCTTAAATAAAATTAAATATTTTACTCGCTTTTTTATTTCCTTGGCGAAGTTTTTAAAATCCGAGCCTTTGTCAGCACCGCCGGCGAAAAGGATTATTCTGCGAGAATCGAAAAAATTTTTACTGCTATCCGACTTTAACACACCCCGTCGCGTCAGGGACACGCCACCCCTCTCGAGAGGGGACTTATCGCTAATCGCCCTTAAAGCAATAACACTGACATCCGGCACGGTTGCAAAACTATCATCAAAATATTTTACGCCATCAATTTCCGCGACGAATTCCAAACGATGCGGCAAGCCATTGAATTTTTGCACCGCTTTTTTTATCACCTCGTTTTTAATTTTTAAAATCTTAGCAACCGCCACTGCCGCGGCGATATTTTCTTTATTATGTTCGCCAATCAAATTGCTCGGCAATTCAGATTTTCCATAATAAATAATTTTGCCAATATTTTTTCTTTTTTCTTTTTTAATTTTTAATTTCTCATTAATCACCAAATAATCTTCTCTTTTTTGATAAGCAAATATATTGGCTTTGGCAGCCCAATAATCCTTCATCGACCGATGATAATTCGGATTATTCGGATCAGCCGGCGCCAAATGTTCCTTAAAAATATTAGTAATTACGGCTATTTTCGGGCTGATTTTTAAATCTTCCAATTGAAAACTGGATAATTCCAAAACCACAAAATCATTCGGCTTGATTTTATCAATAAATTCAAACGGTGCCGTGCCAATATTTCCGCCCAAAAAAACTCGTTGCGAAATCCCCTCTCGAGAGGGGTGGCTCGCGCCGCGCGAGACGGGGTGTGTGACGGTTTTCAAGGACGAATTAATAATTTCATAAATCAAAGACGCGGTTGTTCCTTTTCCTTTAGATCCGGTCACGCCGATAATATTTTTAGTCGGGCATAATTCAAAAAATAATTCCATCGCGCTCGAAATTTCCACGCCCGCTTTTTTCGCCTTAATTAAATTTTTATTGAACAGCGGATACCCCGGCGAGCGGAAAACAATATCAAAATCCGCAAGTTGCGCATCATAATTTTTTCCCGAGATTAATTTTATTTCCGGCAATTTATTTTTTCGCGCTAATAATTTAATTTCTAAAAATCGTTCACCCAATTCCGCCGCCGATTTCGGATCACAAACAGTGATGTTCAGCGATCCCCCCTCCTTTTTAAGGAGGGATTGGGGAGTGGTTTTCAATAAATATTTAACCAACGCCAAATTCTCCACGCCCAACCCGAGCATGGCAATCTTTTTATTCTGCAAAAATTTTAAATTATTTATAGCCATTGACTTAAAATCAATAATATGATTAAATGCTTTTAATAAACACACACCTTAACAGGGGAGGAATAATGGATCTTTTTTTAAAAGGCGTTTCAGATGTAGAACTGATGAAAAGAGGATTTATCTACATTGTTCTATTTATCGTTTTGGCGGTAATCGGCTTTTTTATCGGCCTGTTCAGTCCGTTATCTTTTAAAGCAGCAATACTTTGGAGTGAATTGGTGGGATTAATTATTTATTGGTTAATCGCTTTTCTCCCCCTGTATTTCTCAAAAAAATCCAAAAAATAAACCAAGTCAGACGAAGCAACTAATTGTTGCTTCTTTTTTTTATTTTTTCTTTCTTATTTTTTAATTGATAATTTCTCCAAACTTCCCCAACTATCCCCCACCTCCACATCCACCACTACCGGCACTTTCAACGGCAAGACATTGCGCATAATATCTTGAATCCGGCCGGCCGCTTCGTGAACTTTTTCATCTTTGATTTCAAAAATTAATTCGTCATGAACTTGAATTATCATTTTCACGCTGTCGGAATATTTTTCGTCAATTAATCTTTGCGCCAGAATCATCGATTTTTTGGTCATATCGGCGTTCGTGCCTTGCAATGGCGTGTTGACGGCCATCCGCTCGGCGCCGGCGCGCACCATCGGAATTTGGGAATTTATTTCCGGCAAATAGCGGCGGCGGCCGAACATCGTTTCCACATAGCCATGCTCGCGGGCGAAAGCCACCATATCTTCGGTGTATTTTTTTATATCTTTATAAATGGAAAAATAATTGGCAATAAATTCTTTGGCGTGCCCGAATGAAATTTCGGCGGTTTGCGAAAGTCCGTAAGCTCCTTGGCCGTATAAAATTCCAAAATTAATCGCCTTGGCTTCGCGGCGCATCTGTTTCGTCACATCTTCAACTTTTACATTATTAATCGCGGCGGCGGTTGCAGTATGAATATCAATTCCCTGCTCAAAAGTCTGAATCATTTTTTGATCACCGGAAAGATGCGCGGCTAAACGCAATTCAATTTGTGAATAATCCAGCGACACGATTTTATAGCCTTTTTCGGCGATGAACGCTTGCCGGATTTCCTGACCTAATTCGGTGCGAATCGGAATATTCTGCAAATTCGGATCTGAAGATGACAAACGGCCGGTCGCGGCTACGGTCTGATTGAAACTGGCGTGCACGCGGCCATCTTTTTTATTAATCAAAAGCGGCAACGCCGAAACATAGGTTGATTCCAATTTGCTTAACTCACGATATTCTTGAATCAGCGGAATTATTTCATGATCATTTTTTATTTTTTCCAATTCATTAAAAGCCGTGGAAAAACCGGTTTCTGTTTTCGCAATTCCTTCGGTCGAAATCTGCAATTTATCAAACAAAACTTCTTTGAGCTGCTGAGTCGAACTGACATTGAATTCGCCGCCAGCCATTTCCCAAATCTTTTTTTCAAGTCCGGAAATTTTCTTAGTTAACTTTTTCGACAAATCGCTTAATAATTTTTCATCGAGTTTTACGCCATTATCTTCCATTGTTGCGAGCACCGGCACCAAGGGCATTTCCAATTCATAAAACAATTTATCTGATTTTTTTTCAACCAATTGCTTGCCTAATTTTTGCACCAAGCGTTCGGTAAAATCCGCATCCTCACAAGAATAGATCGCCAATTTTTCCACTTCAACTTCGGCAAAAGTTTTTTTATCTTTGCCCGAACCAAGTAAATCATCCTTGCTGATCTTTTCAAAATTCAATTCGCTGAATGTCACTGAATCTAACCCGTGCGCTCGAGTCCCCGGGTTTAAAAGATATGAAGCAATCATCGAATCAAATTCAATTCCCCGCATATCAACGCCGTGCGCGCGCAGAACCCGTAAATCATATTTAATGTTATGCCCGGATTTTTTTATTTTTTCATCTTCCAAAATCGGCTTTAATTCTTTCAACCAAGCAGTGTTAATATTTTTTTCAATTTCAATGTTATCTTCTTTAAACAAGCTGCTCTGATTTACCGGCTTTAACACACCCCGTCCGGCCAGGGGCCGTCCACCCCTCTCAAGAGGGGACTTTCCAATGGCGACAAAATACGCCACACCAACTTCCCACGAAAAACTTATTCCGCGCAATTCGCAATCCAGCGGGTCAAGACTCGTCGTTTCCGTATCCACGGTAAATTTTTTCTGCTTTTTTAATTTTGCCAAAAATATTTTAAACTTTTTTTCATCATCAATAATTTCATATTTAAATTCTGTTTTATCGCGAGTAAATTTGTCGGCGGAAATCTGCAAATTTTCTTCCTTGGTCGCCGCCTTGTTCACCAAATCCTGCACGCGCGGCAAAAGCGACTTGAATTCCAGCTCGGAAAAAATTTGCGAAACGTTTTGGATATCAAAATCCTTGGCACGGCATTTTTCCAAATCAAATTCAATCGGGGCGGCGCGGTTGATAGTGGCAAGGTCTTTGGAAAGATAGGCATCATCTTTATGTTCCAGTAATAATCCTTTAATTCTATCGGAAATTGGAAATTGGAAATTTGCCTTCGTCCCGAGCTCAGGCCGAGGGGAAATTTGGAGCTTTTTATACAGGTTGTCTAAAGTACCAAATTCCTGCAATAAAGTTGTCGCCGTCTTGTCGCCAATTCCTTTGACGCCGGGAATATTATCAGACGGATCGCCGCGCAAACCTTTATAATCAATCATCTGATCCGGATTTAAAGCATAGCGCTCGCGAACCTTGGCCTCATCATATAAAACCGATTCGGAAAGCCCGCGGCCCATCGCAAAAACTTTGGTATTTTTTTCCACCAATTGCATCGTATCCATATCGCCCGTCACAATAATTTTTTCCACATCTTTATCCGCGACCTTAGAAATCGTGCCAATCAAATCATCGGCCTCCCAACCGGATAATTTAAAAATCGGAATGTTAAAAGCCGTAGCAACTTTTTCCACCAGCGGAATTTGCGCATACAAATCGTCCGGCGCTTTCACGCGCGTCGCCTTGTATTCTTTGTATTTCAAATGCCGAAAAGTCGGCCCTTTCATATCCAAGGTCAGCACAATATAATCCGGCCGCAATTCTTTCCAAGCCTTGAGCAAAAAAGACGAAAAGCCGTAAACTGCATTGACCAGCATCCCATCTTTGGTGCGCAAAGTCGGCGGCAGAGCGTGAAAACTGCGGTGAATAATGGCATTGCCATCAATAATCATTAATTTTTCCTGTTTTTTCGGCATATTTAATTTTGTTAATTTATTTATATTATACCACAAACAAAAAAATGCCAAGAATTTAATCTCGGCATTTAACACAATTTTATTTTACAATTTTTTTGTAACTATCCCGTGTTCCATTTCCACAACGATAGCCCTAAAAGTTTCATGGCCAATAAGATTTGCTGTTTGAATTGCGCCGTCATTAACATTTCTTATGGGCCGATCAAAGATTGGGAAATTAGAGTGTTTACTTGGATCAAATCCCAAAAAACGGTCTAATGTTAGCAACTCCTCTTTGTCGTCAGCCATAAAATTAACACTCACACCATTATCATTTCCTGTTACCCACAAACGCATATTAGTGCTCCTTTTTAAAGGTGAATGAACTAAAAATAGTAAATCACACTGGGCAAAAAAAGTCAACAGTATTCTTACGGGCAATTTCCCGCCTTGCGCCAGCCGGCCGCGAGCGCTTCCGCTTCCGTGCAAAACCATTTTTCACCTTGGCTTTCATTTATTATAGTTTGCTTGTAATACGAGCAACCCGGCAGATGATAAATTTTAACGCCGCCGGAACTGATATTACCTTTGATAATGCAATTTTTATTCGTTGATGAGGAAACTGCGGTGGAATTATTTTTTAGCGCCGGAATAATATTTTTTTTATTGCAAGCGCCGTCCGCCCAAAGACCAAGCTGATTGTCTTGCGCATATTTTTGCGCCGCCTTAAAATCTTTTTGATATATATAAGGAAGTCGATAGGTATATTCATAAGCAAAACCGTCTTTGACTGCCTCTAAATTATAAAACAAACCGTCCGCGCGCCAAACATATCTTAATAGCCGGCCATAAATATCTTTGTCATCTTGCGTCGGGTCAGCCGCGATTTTAACTTCAGCGCCGTCCAATAATTTTTTGGCGTTATCGCTCGCCTCACGGCCAAAACATTCCACCGGCTTCCGCGGATCCACAATTTCCGGCGTGTTAATACCGATTAATCTTAATCTTTCCGTCTTGCCATTAACGCCAATATCAATCGTATCGCCATCAACAACTTTCAGCACCGGATAATAAACATCTTGCGGCGCGACCCCCTCCTTTTTAAGGAGGGGTTGGGGGGTGGTTATAGCTGGTGATAATGCAGAGTCCAAATTTTCAACTGAACTGGAAGAAATATTTCCCCTTCCCGGGAGGAGTGGTGCCTCCTCGGTGACGGGGTGGGTTTTATTATTTTCTACCGAAGACGTAGCAATAAAATTACGCGCCGGATTTTTCGCCACCACCAACAAATACAAGCGATCCGCCAAAATAAAAAAAACAAAGCAAATAATAATTAAAATTAAAACTTTGTTTTTCCTCCTCCTCATATTTTTTTAAATTTATTTTTTGATGACTTTAAAATTTTTTCCAATCTTGGCGGCCAAGCTAAAATCTTTTAATTTTGTCGGCTGATGTTTTAACAAATTATATCCTTTGACATTATGGCGCGGTAGCAAATGCCAATGGACATGCTTCGCCTCATCCATATATAAGAGGTAAACTTTTTCCACGCCCAGCGTTTTAATCAGCGCGTTGCGCGCCTCATCAACCTTGTCCATTAAATATTCATAATCTTTTTTGTCCAAGAGGTGCAAATCGGCAACTTTTTTCTTCCAGGCAACCACCGTGTGCCCGGGAACAATAGGAAAATCCGCCAGACAAATATAAGTTTTTTTGTCCTGATAAATCAGGGCTTTTTTATTAATTACCGCCAAACAGTCGCTCATCTTTTTATTATTAATTTTTAAACGCTGAAAAATAATCAGCTACGGCACCAACCATTTCACTCGGAGTTTTTAAAATCCGAAAGGGTTTTCCCTTGGCTAGTGTTTCTGATTTATTAAATCCCCAAGCCACGCCGATTGAACCGATGCCAGTCTCAGCCGCTTCCCGCATATCACCCAAAGTGTCGGTGATAAAAACGCAATTGTCGGCGCCAATGCCGTAACGCTCAAAAATAATTTTTATTTTCTCAACTTTACTGCGATGCACATCGTTGCCTAAAATTTTATCAAAATGATTGGCCAGCCCGGCTTTTTCCAAGAACATAGTAATCGGACTGGTGATGGTTGATGAGACAACGACGAGCGTATATTTTTTTTGCAATTTTTTTATCACGCCAGCCATCCCCGGAACCAGCTCAACTTCCTTTTGCATACGGGAAAAATATTCTACAAAAAAATTCACCTCGGGACGATATGTTTCCGGATCGGGGCTGGCCGGTGTCTGCCAATCGTTGATATTTCCCTCAAAGCGCTGACCAAATTCTTCCTCGGTGAGCCGCGGCGAAATCATTTTGGATACTTTAAAAGCCAGCGCGAACGAATCAGCAATCACGCCGTCAAAATCAAAAAGGAGAAAATTTTTCTTCATAGCTTAATTTAAAAAAGAAAGTCGCCCTTCGGCGAAGCTCAGGGCACTTCGACTTGCGAATTGACAAATTTTAGTGCCTGCACTGAGCGAGTCGCCAAATTTAATTTTAATTAAATTTGGCGATGAGTCGAAGTGGACTGTAAGAGACTCGAACTCTTGACCCCCACATTGCAAATGTGGTGCTCTACCAACTGAGCTAACAGCCCGAAATAAATTTACAATTTCCAATTTTAAATTTTAAGATAATTTAAAATTTTTTAATTTTAAATTTTTCCCCTTAAGGATACGGAGAAACTAAAACATATTACAATTTAAAATTTAATCATTGAAAATTATTTTAAAATTGTAAATTTAAAATTTTCTATTGCCCTCTTCCCGCATTAATCAGCGGCGACAACAGCCACATCATAAAATCGCCGAAAACGTTGGTTGCGAGCATAATGCCGATTAAGAAAACCGCAATGCCGAGCAATTTGTAGCCCAGCCTTGTGCCGCCCTCAATGCCCAGATATTTTTCAAAAAATTCCACGCGGCCGAACATGTTCAGCATGGCCTCGGATTTTATTGCCATGAAAACTCCGACCACGGCGAGAACGATACCGATAATTATACTCATAATTATTTTTAATCCGAACCTACGAATTCTATCCGAATACTACAAACATTTTTACGAAAATTACTTCCGGTTGGGCAAGCCGTGATTAAGTTTCGATTTGTAGCGTTTGTAGTATTTGTGTTTTTCGGGGGTTCGGATTATTTTATTTTGCTTATAAATTTTTATCTAAGGTAGGTCAGTGGATTATATAGCTTACCATTAATATGCACCTCAAAATGCAAATGCGGTCCGGTGGAATGCCCGGTAGTTCCGATCAAAGCAATCACATCACCCTTTTTTACGACATCGCCCTTCTTAACTAATAATTTTGACGCATGGCCGTAGCGGGTAAACATTCCGCCGCCATGATCAATCTCAACCATGTTGCCATAGCCGACATTGCTCCAGCCGGCAGTCATCACTGTTCCGGATTCAGCCGCGTAAATCGGTGTACCAAGCGGATTGGCGATATCTAAAGCTTTATGAGCCCAAGAAAAATACTGCGTGATATTGTGTGTGACGGTCGGCCAAAGTAATTTTCCCGCAATAGCAATTACCTTGCTCGGACTCAAGATTGATTTTATCACACTGATTGGATTGTAGCTCGTGGCAACTTTTGTAGGCGCCGGCGCGTAATAAATTTTCGATCCACCCGGAATAAACAAACCCTGTCCTAATGATATTGTAGCATCTTCCGGCAAGTTATTGGCGGCTAAAATATCTTCAGCATCCACGCCGAATTTATTAGCGATTGCACCTAATGTTTCGCCCTTGGCAACTTTATATGTTATGCCGGTGTCGGGCAAAATTACTAATGTGTCGCCCGGACGGATTAGGCTATATGCGCTTAAATTATTTTCCCAAAGAACCGTGTTGATACTGATATCAAAATTAGCCGCGATGGAACTGATTGTATCGCCGGACTGTACCGTGTAGTTAATCGCCGCTTTACGCGTCTGTTTGCCCTTGGCGGTCATCGCCACTTCCGGCTTAACCAGCATGCTGTCATTCTGTGATCCCAAGTCTGCCAAGGTCGTTTCCTCGTCCGTCGCGGTTGTCGTAGAAATTGCAGTTTGATTCATTGCCACTTCGCCGTTGTTTCCGTATTGCGCGCCCGACGGCATGGCAATAGCTCCGGTACCGGCGGTTTCCTCAACCAAAGCCGTGTCGTCGCTGCTGCCATCATCACTAACGATTAATCCGGAAACAATGGTTTTATCGGCATTATCAAATAGTGATTTGGCATTAGTCTGCTGGCTCATAATTCCGGAAACACAGATAATTACCACTAAAATCCCCAAAAAAATATGCACAGTTTTGCGGCTCAACAAAAAGGAAAAAAAATTGCCGCCCAGCCGGCTCCAGCCGACTTTTTTGGCAAAAGAGAAAAACGCCAAATAAATTTTAGCCAACAGCTTTAAAAAAATAAAATTAAGCAGCGCTCCAATTGGCCGAAAAACAAAAGACAAAAAAGCCGCTATAAAGGTTTTTAGCCAAGCCAGCAGCTTCATAATTACCAACAATATTTCCACGATAATCCGCTTAATTGTCTGATTTCTTTGGGCGATATTATTTATCGGTTATTACTCTTTTATAAAGATTATCTTAACATTTAGCCGCCGTTGAGTCAATTTGCAATTTTAATGCTACATTGTTAAATTGTCACATTGTTTGTCGGTTAGTTTCGTTGCGTAACAATGAAACAATTTAACAATGTGGCAATTGCCCTTAAAAAAACTTTATGCTAAAATTATAGTATGTTAATAAACTAATCAAAGGCGCTGTCACAGGCGTCTTTAGAACGGAGGTGAATTATGAATAAAAAATTAGCAAAAGGTTTAATGATTGCGGCTTTGGTTTTTGCCATCGCTGTACCGGCTTTGACTCCGGTCTTAGCGCTCGACATCGGCACCGGCTACGTCAACTCCGGCTTAGGCAACGTTGATCCGCGCACCCTCGCCGGCAACATAATTAAAATCGCTCTGGGTTTCTTGGGTGTTTTGGCGGTAGTAATTATTTTAATCGGCGGTTTCAAGTGGATGACCGCGGGCGGCAACGAAGAGCAAGTGGAAGAAGCTAAAAAGATTCTGATTGCCGGCATTATCGGCTTAGTCATCATCTTGGCGTCTTGGGGACTCGCCAACTTCGTCATTGGCCAGCTCATGACAGCTACTGGTACGAATCAGTAATTTTTCCAAAACTAGTTTTAGGAAAGTTGGTGGACTCTTTTCCTAGAGTCCACTGCCTTGGACATAAATCTCCCCTCCTTTCCAAGGAGGGGTTTGGGGGTGGTTTAAATCTTGTGTTCAGAGCAGTAAAAAATTTATTTAAAAAATATGTCGACAAACAAGATAAAATTATTTTTACTAGCACCCGTCTTTGTTTTGGGCGTTTTTGCGTTTTTTTCTCCGGTATTGGCGGCGGGCTACGGCCTGGATGAAACAAAAAGCGTCGGCAATGTCGGTTCCGCAATGATCAACCAAACTCCGCAGCAAATCGTCGGCACGGTCGTTGGCGCCATCCTCTCTTTGCTCGGCGTGATTTTCTTTTTACTGATTTTCTACGGCGGCATCCGCTGGATGCTGGCGCAAGGCAATGA
>Ga0182027_10007895_pt1 | contig 15598 bp, 13 predicted proteins | sample 712E1DmetaG_FD_121300 | JGI IMG/M metagenome (GOLD analysis project Ga0182027, IMG submission 121300) | Permafrost microbial communities from Stordalen Mire, Sweden - 712E1D metaG (Illumina Assembly) | ecosystem: Environmental > Terrestrial > Soil > Wetlands > Permafrost | place: Sweden...
GGCGGTGAAGGGACAAATAACCGATCACAAGGAAAGATGTATGATTGATGTAAATGATCTTCGTAAAGGTGTAACCTTCGAGCTGGACGATATGCTCTTCAAGGTTATCGAATACAGCCACAACAAATCGGGACGCGGCAACGCTTCCATTCGCATCAAGGCCCGCAATATGCTGACCGGCTCCAATATCGAAAAGACGTTTCAATCCGGCGACCGTGTTCAGGATGTCCGCCTCGACTTTCACACCGTTTCGTATTTATATAGGGATGGCGATTTATATTATTTCATGGACAGCGAAACGTTCGAACAACCGGGCATCCGCGGCGACGTGTTGGGCGACGACGCCCTGTATCTCAAGGAAGGCATGGAAGTCAAGTTGACCTACTACAAAGGCGAGCCTTTGGCTATCGAACTGCCGACCTCCGTGGAACTGAAAGTGCTCGAAGCCGAAGTGGCTGTGCGCGGCGATACCGCCACCGGCGTAACGAAAAAAGTCAAGACCGAGAGCGGCCTCGAAGTCCAATGCCCGAATTTCGTTAAAACGGGCGACGTCATCCGCGTGGACACGCGTACTGGCGAGTATGTCACCCGCGTTTAGCGTATTTCATTCCTGAATATCACGACGGATAACTGAAAGCGATAACACCCAGTGTTATCCGTCTTTTCCTTTATATGATATGAAAACTCCCATCGGCAAGGAATGCAAGTATTTTTACGGAGATTACTATCGAGGCCGTCATATCGAAGAATGTAACCTGCTTAAAGCCTCGAATCAAACCTGGTCTGCGGACTTGTGCCGCACCTGCCCGGTGCCGGGTATTTTGCAGGCGAATGCCTGTGAGTTCCTTCAACTGCGCGGGGTTGTCAACCGCCCGCTCACCTCGGGCTTTCAAAGGCGCGTTCAAGTCACGGCCTATTGCGAAAAGATCCATAAGGATGTGAATGAGCCTCATATCGGCTGTGGGGAATGTCATCCGCTTCCGCCGCTGTTTGAAATAAAACCCAAATAAATTTCCTCCATCCTTTTGCTTCATCAGACTGGAAAACAAAACTCAATATGACGCTGACCCTTCTCCTTGATCTTGATGATACCCTGCTGGATACGAATATGGGTGCCTTTATCCCTGCCTATTTCCAGGCGCTTTCGAAGCATCTGGCGCAATACGTCCAGCCTGAAAAAATGCTGCCGGCTCTCATGCAGGGAACTCAATTAATGCTTGCCAGCGACGATCCCGCCCGCACGCTGCAGGAGGTCTTTGAGGCTTATTTCTATCCAAAGCTGGGTATTCCAAAGGAACAGCTCAACCCCGTGCTCGAAAAGTTTTATGATGAAGTATTTCCATCCATTGGAGCAGTGACCACGAAACGCGAGGGCGCGGTGGAATTGGTGGATTGGGCTTTCGCCAGAGGCTATCGCGTGGCGGTCGCCACCGATCCGCTTTTTCCGCTCAAGGCCGTTCATCATCGTATCCGCTGGGCCGGACTCGATCCTGGGCGCTTTGAACTCATCTCGTCTTTCGAGACCTTCCATTTTTCCAAATCGCACCCTGCTTATTTTGCGGAAGTGTTAGGGCGGCTCGGCTGGCCCAATGAACCGGTCTTGATGGTGGGTAATGACATCGAGCGTGATCTTAAGCCTGCACAAAGTTTGGGATTGAAAACCTATCACGCAAGCGATCATTCCACCCCCGAAGCCGGACGCGGCGGTACATTATCCGACTTGCGTTCCTGGCTGGAGTCCGCCGACCTCGCCTCGCTGGAGCCTTCGATGCAAACGCCCTCCGCAATCCTGGCCGTCATGTCATCCACCCCGGCGGTTTTGCAAAGCCTGGTCGCGCCCGCCTCTGATTCATGTTGGCCGCGCAAGCCCACCGCCGATGAATGGGCGCTGGTGGAGGTCATTTGCCATTTGCGCGATACCGAGCGTGAGATTCATCAGATGCAGGTGAACACTATGCTCGAGGAGAGTGAGCCGTTTATTCCGCGCCCCGATAGCAGTGTCTGGGCCAAGGAGCGGAATTATTTGGAAGAGGATGGTTTCGCGGCCTTGCGGGAATTTACCTCTGCGCGCGCGGCTACGCTGGCCAGGATCAAGGGCTTGGATGACGCGGTATGGAAGCTAAAGGCCCGTCACGCCATCTTTGGGCCAACGCATTTTCAGGAAGTCATTGGCTTCATGGCCGAGCATGACCGGATGCATATCCAGCAGGCCTGGAATATCGTCAAGACATTTTAAGCCGTATCGTATGGCTTTCTCAAATTCAGAGAACGAACCGCGAAGCCCGCTAAGCACGCAAAGATTTCTTTTTTCTTCGCGAACTTTGCGCCCGCCCGCCCCGTTTTTTGAGGGTTGCGTTGAAAAAATGACAAAACATGGATTCACCATGGACTTTGAGAAGACCATAGGCCGTATCGCTTCATCCTTTTGGGTGTTATCATTGCATGAGTCAATAGGACAAGATTCACTTGTCCTATTTTGTTACAGAGTACTGCGTAAATATCTAAACCCAAGGTTCCATGTTTCACCCGTAAAAACTTATCAGGCGATTTACGGAGTACTGCGTAAGTATCTAAACCAAAATATCCATATTTCACCCGTAAATAATTATCAGGTGATTTAGATATTCATGCAAAAAGCAGTAGAGATTTATGCAAGAAGCAGTAGGAGAGCGTTATGACGAAACGAGTGGTTGTAACGGGTCTGGGATGTGTCAGCCCGCTGGGGAATAACGTTCCAGATACCTGGTCTGCTTTATTGGCAGGCAGATCCGGCGCAGGTCCCATCACACGCTTTGATGCGAGCAGACATAGAACGAAGTTCGCCGCGGAAGTAAAAGGTTTCGACCCCGTGGCCTTGCTGGGAGCGCGCGACGCGCGCAAGGTGGACCGCTATGCACAGCTTGCCATTGCGGCCGCCCAGGAGGCGCAGTCTCAAGCCGGCCTGGTGATCGATGATTCAAACCGCGACCGCGTGGGAGTTTTGATCGGCACCGGCATCGGCGGGATCATCACGTTGATGGAGAATGCGGATATTCTAAATGCACGCGGCCCCGAACGCGTCAGCCCATTTCTTGTTCCGATGATGATCGCGGATAGCGCCGCCGGTTTGCTGGCCATTCGCACGGGTGCGCGCGGTCCCAATATGGCGATCGCTTCCGCCTGTGCCACCGGCACCAATGTGATCGGTGAGGCCTTGGAGATGATCCGGCGCGGCGCGGCGGATGTCATGTTCGCGGGCAGTTCCGAGGCGGCCATAGTCTCGCTGACCATTGCCGGGTTGAATGTCATGACGGCGCTCTCGACCCGCAATGAGGCTCCTGAGAAAGCCTCGCGCCCCTTCGATAAAAACCGGGATGGTTTTCTGATGGGGGAGGGCGCCGGCATGCTAGTGCTTGAGTCGCTGGAACATGCGCAGGCGCGCGGTGCGCAGATCCTGTGCGAGCTGACCGGCTACGGCACTTCCGATGATGCCTATCACATCTCCGCACCCGCCGAAAACGGCGCGGGCGCGGCCATCTCGATGCAGCGCGCTCTGGCGGATGCAGGCTTGAAGGTCACCGATATTGATTACATCAACGCGCACGGCACTTCCACATATTTGAATGATAGAAGCGAAACCGCCGCCATTAAAACGGTCTTCGGCGAACATGCCTATAAAGTCCCCGTTTCATCCACCAAATCCATGACGGGTCACCTGCTGGGCGCCTCCGGCTCGGTGGAAGCGGTCATCTGTGTCAAGGTGCTGCAGGAAAACATGCTGCCTCCCACCATCAATTATGAAACCCCCGATCCGGATTGCGATTTGGACTATATCCCCAATACGGCGCGCCCGGCCAAACCGAAGCATGTGATGTCGAACTCGTTCGGCTTCGGCGGTCATAATGCGACCCTGATCCTGAGCCGCTTCACCTCATGATGATCGAACGATACTCCAGATCGGCTGGCTGAAAAGGAATCCTTATGCCTTATGCACATATCACGGGCTGGGGCATGTCCGTCCCCGAAACCGTGTTGACCAATGAAGACCTCTCCAAAATGGTGGAAACCGACGATGCCTGGATTCGCGACCATACCGGCATTCGCGAGCGGCACATTGCGCGCGAGAATCAGTTCCCATCCACCCTGGGAGTGGAGGCTGCCATCAAGGCGCTGGCGGTCGCAAATGTCAGGCCGACCGATGTTGATTTGATCATTTGTGCGACCTCCACACCCGAATATATATTTCCCGCCACGGCTTGTTTGATCCAGGATCAACTCGGCGCATCGAAGGCGGGCGCCTTCGATCTCCTGGCGGCCTGCAGCGGCTTCATCTTTGGCGTAAATATGGCCGCGCAAGCCATCCGTTCCGGTTCGATCAAAACGGCATTGGTGATCGGCTCCGAGACCCTTTCGCGTTTCGTGGATTGGAAGGACCGCAATACGTGCATCCTGTTCGGCGACGGCGCGGGCGCCTTCGTCTTGCAGGCCAGCGACCTGCCCGGCGGGGTCTTATCGGCGGTGATGCACTCGGACGGTTCCGGCGGCGATTCGCTTTCATTGCCGGGCGGCGGAAGCCATCATCCCGCCACCGAGGCCACGGTGCGGGAGGGGAAGCATTACATCCAGATGGACGGCGCCAAAGTCTTTCGTTTCGCAACCCGTGCCATGGGAAGTGCCGCCAAGGAAGCTCTGGAACTGGCCGGCATGACCACGGATGATGTCCAGTGGATCATCCCGCATCAGGCCAATTACCGGATCATAGAAACCGCCGCCAGGTATTTGAAGATGCCGCTGGATAAATTCATCATCAATGTGGATCGTTACGGCAATACCTCCACGGCCTCCATCCCGATCGCAACCGTGGAAGCGGTTGAAAAGGGCCTGCTCAAGCCGGGCGACAAAATCGTGCTGGTCGGTTTCGGCGCCGGGCTGACCTGGGGTGCGCTGGCCGCCGAGTGGACCGGGCCGCTGCCGGTCGAACATAAAGTTCATCCCGAGCGCTATCGCATTTGGGCGCGGCTTCATTCCGTGTTCAACCGCCTGGTGCGTTTTATCGAAGGCTTGATCTGGGGCCGCAATTCCTAAATGTCTGTCACAAACCATTCGTAATTTACAGCGTTGTGGCTTTCCGCGGCTCCGGTATCGGATATACTGCTGAAGCAGTTACCGCAAGCATTGTAGTGACGACTTCAGTAGTTGTCTTGTAGACTGTTTTCAATCTTTTGCGCGCTCCACCCATTTCCATATTTGATGTTTGGCTTGGTGGTCTGGAATCTCTCAAGGTAATCCAAAACGCTGATTTCACCCTTTACCGGTGAAATCAGCGTTTTCCATGTTTGCCCGTGTCAGAATTCCTTGCCCGGAATTCAAGTTTATTTATCCTCGACCCCGCGCTCCTCACGAACTTCGTTCCCTTTCCCTCTCTCTTCTTACTTCTCTCCTCTTTCTTCTCTAACTTGACATAAGGTGTAGGAATTGCAGGATATGCTTAAAGAAATTTTTGACCTGTTGGAAAAAATCTGGACCGGGCATGGGATTCAAAATCAGCGGCCCGCGCGGCGTCTGGCTGAAATCGAAATCCTGGGTCAGGTCGCCGAGGATCGGATTGTTCTCGCGTACATCCGGCCGGGAGTCGGGGCGGCCATCCGTTTGCGGGTCAATGCGCTGGCCCTTGAGGAAGTCATCCTCGATGAATTTGACATACGCGTCGAAGCTCACGGTTTGGTGATCTATGTAGCCCTTCTTTGCATAGGGACTGATGACGAGCGCCGGCACGCGGAAACCATATCCGTTCTGGTCTACAGTCGGGGGCACCACGTGATCGTAAAAGCCGCCCCAATCGTCCCAGGCCAGGAAGATGGCCGTGCTTGACCAGTCCGGGCCTTGCATGATGGCGTTGATCAAACCGGTGACGTAGGTCTGCCCAACCGTAATGGATGACGGCGGGTGTTCGCTCGTCCTATTATTTGGAATCACCCACGAGACATTGGGAAGTATGCCGTTATTGGCGGCAGTGTAGAATTTATCCAGTTGCTGGATGTTGCCCAATTGATTGTCTTCGTGCACCGTATCGAAGTATGGAAGCGGGTTCCAAATCTCAGGCGTGGTTGCTTTCTGTGGTTTGGGTGTGCAAGCCACTGGACCTGTAATCTCATCACAATCGGGCTGGGTTCCTGGCGCCACATAATATCTCCATGAAACGTGGTTCTTGTATAACAGGTATGTCAAGTCTGTCCACGCATAGATGGGTACCTTGTATGGTGTTACGCCCAGGATGAGGCTGTCGGGTTTATCAATTTCACTGGTGCAGCTCATTGGATCGTGGCTGGCACATTTCGCCGACCATTCCGAAACCATAAAAAGGTGGGCAGGGAGACTCCAGGATGCAGTCGGCTCGAACATGTGATCCTGAAGCACGAAGTTATCTGCGTACGCCCAATAGTTTGGAATTTCGCGCCGGTCATGATAGCCCATTACGTCCGGCTGGCTTCCAATCATTTCCTCCGAACAGTTTGGATCATCGTTATGCTGGCAATAGGTTTGGACCGCGGCCCGCTGTACCTCAACGAATTTATCCATTTTGCCGCCGTCTAGGTCGGTAAGCGCGGCTCCTACGCCGTGGCCTCCGCCGGTATTGACCACATTGGGATCGTGATACGGTTGGACGCACTGCCCGGTTTTGGGGTCCGGCGAACAGACCGTTGGGACTCCGTTCTTCATCGGGATCCCGTCCGCGCCTGGATAGGTGCCAAAGTAGGAATCGAAGGAACGATTCTCCTGCATAATGATCACGATATGCTTGATCTTGTGAATGCCTTGTGGGCCGTTGGATGCGTTGCCGTTGGGTTGGGAAGTTGCACATCCCGCTGCAATAAGGATAACCATCAGCGCGGATATGATTCGGTGCTTTATGTTCATTGTTCTCCATGTTCAGACTGATTAAATTTTTACATCACATTATATTACTTGGAATGGCTTAACTGGTTATGAGCATTTTGCGGGGGTATCTAAAGCCGAAATGAAATATCATTATGTCGTTGCGAGAGTGCTCTTCTCGAAGCAATCTCCTGTAGGATTCGAGAAGTAGACAAAATAGTAGGCTGGTCAATATCTTAAGATAGGGATCATAAGTGCGTTGCGAAGTTCTCAGAGAAAATAAAGCAAAAAGACTCTGTGTAATCTGTGAAATCTGTGGACTGCTTTTTCGGCATCTTGCTAAAGCAATTGTCTTAGTTCCTTGATCGAGTTCACCGGCTGTCTGCAAACGAAATGTTCGCACACATAGGCGGTCGCTTTATTTTCTTTTAGCGGGCGATCCATTAATAACGCCGGCGCGTCTTGCGGCGGGGGATAAGCCGAGGCGGCCGCGATCATATTCGGCCGGTATTCGTTCCAGATCAATCGCATCAATTCTTGTGCGCTTTCATCCTTCTGATTGAAGACCACGGCAACCTGTTTGCCGTTATCGAAAGCAAAATCCGCCGCGCACAGCCAGCGTGCGAAGCCCATCGGATAGCGCATGGCGGAGTCTGTGATCGTGCGCAGCGCCTTCTCCGCCGCCTCGCGATATTCCGCCTTATCGGTGAAGGCCGCCAGTTTCAATAACGCCTCGCAGGCCAGTGCATTGCCGGAGGGTGTGGCGTTATCTTGCAGGTCTTTTGGCCGGATCAACAAGGTCTGCCCGTCATCCGGTGTATCGAAAAAACCTCCGCCCGTGTCGCTGAAGCGCGCCATCATTTCAACGGCCAGTTCTTCAGCGGCCGCGAACCAGCGCGGATCGAAGTCCGTTTGGTACAGCTCCAGCAGGCCAATGATCAGCGCCGCGTAGTCTTCGAGGAACACTTCGCCGGTCGTTTTTCCAGCGCGCCAGGCACGCTGTAATTTCCCATCCGAACGCAGATTGGATAGCAAGAAATCGGCGCTGCGTATAGCCACAATAAGATATTCCACTGCCTTTTCCTTTTCATCCAGGACGCGGGCCGTTTCAGCAAAGGCGTGCAGCATCAATCCGTTCCAGGCCGTCAAGATCTTATCGTCGGTGTTGGGGCGGACCCGCTGAGCACGCGCCGCCAGCAGTTTGGCATGGCAATCGTCTAATTTGGCGGCGACCGCCTCTTCTTCCAGTTTGAAGCGTGCTGCCAGCGAAGCATCATCCAGTGCGCGCTGTAAGACGGTTTTGCCCTCCCAGTTTCCTTTTTCCGTGATCCCGTAGGCCGCGCTGAAGAACTCGAAATCTGCCTCGTTCGGGATGGCCTCCCGGATCTCCGACCTGCTCCAAACATAAAATCTGCCTTCTTCGCCCTGTGAGTCTGCGTCCAGTGATGAATAGAATCCGCCTTCCGGGTGCGTCATCTCACGCGCCACGAAATCCAGCGTTTCGATGACCACACGCTTGAAGAAGGGTTCGTGCGTGATCTGCCAGGCGTGCAGATAGGCCAGCGCTAGTTGAGCATTATCGTAAAGCATCTTCTCGAAGTGCGGCACACGCCAGAAGTTGTCGGTGGAATAGCGTGCAAAGCCGCCGCCAACTGCATCGTACATGCCGCCGCGCGCCATGGCTCTCAGGGCGTGCAGTGCGGTCTTTAGGATTGCATCCCGTTTGGCCGGTTCTGTGAGCGACCTGTGAAATAAATATTCGATCGTCATCGGCTGTGGAAATTTGGGCGCCGCGCCCCAGCCGCCGTAGCCCCAATCGTAATTATCCAGGATGGCGGTTGTGATCTGGTTCAGGTTTTCCTGTGTGAGGCCGTCAGCTTGAGTCTGAATGGAAAAGGCTTGCCCCAGGTGCTGCGTGAGTTGGTTGCCCACGCGCTCCACTTCACTGCGCTCATCCTTCCAGGTGTTGATAATACCGAGCAGTACATCCCGGAAGGACGGCATGTTGTAACGCGCGGCGGGCGGGAAGTAGGTGCCTGCATAAAAGGGGCGCAGGTCGGGCGTCAGGAAGACCGACATCGGCCAGCCGCCCGAGCCGGTTAGCGCCTGTGTGGCCTGCATGTAGATGGCGTCCAGGTCGGGTCGTTCTTCGCGATCCACCTTGATGCAGATAAAGTTCTCGTTCATCAATGCCGCGATGGCGGGGTCTTCGAAGGATTCATGCGCCATCACGTGGCACCAGTGACAGGCCGCGTACCCGATGCTGAGGAAGATCGGTTTGTTTTCGGTGCGCGCTCTCGCCAGAGCCTCTGCGCCCCAGGGATACCAGTCAACGGGGTTGTTCGCGTGTTGGAGCAGGTAGGGAGAGGTGGAATGGATCAGATGGTTCATGGGGATATTACATATGCTTCCATCTATGAATTCTCCCCTCTCCGCCTGTGGGAGAGGGGTTAGGGGTGAGGGGGCGACGGGCGTGAGGGACGTGAGCTCTGTATCCTGCATCGCACCTTAGTTGACGGAATGAATCTTCTCGATGGCCTTACTCCGCTTAAACGGTCTGGCCTCCCCGTTTGGTGCGACGCATCACCATCCTTGTTATGTCATTGCCTTTCCATCTATAAATTCTCCCCTCTCCGTTTATTAGAGAGGGTCGCGCAGCACGCCGAAGGCGACGGGGGTGAGGGCGGTCGCAAGCTTCAACATCTTCACCAACTCAGATAAAGCCTGTCCGTCCTGTAAGACCTGTCAGACTTTCCGACCTATAAGACTTTCCCCTTCATCCTTCCGGCTTCTTATAAAACAAATCCAGGCCTTGCAATAACTTGGCAAACTTCTCATCGAAGGTAGCTTTATCCTCCCACTTCGAAAAATCCAAAATGTTATATTCCATCACCTGCTCCATTAACCTCTCCGGCCACTTGCTTTCCTTCCAACTCTCATCCAGCGCCACCGGACACAGCACATCCCGCCCCAGCTCCTTCTCAAGCGTGCGCGCCTTACGCACTTCATGCTCAACCCAATCGCTTGCTAGTGAACGTTCAGAAAGAACTAGCAGAACAATTCGATTTTGCTGAATTGCACGGTCAATCTGTGTTTCTATTCTTCCAGCTTTCAGATCATGAATATCCCGCCAGAACCGCACACCTTTCTCTGTCAGCGCCTTGTCCATCCTATCCACAAACTCCGTATCCCCATGCGAGTATGAAATAAACAGCGGGTTGATTTGTATCGCCTGCGTCGCTCGCAGATCATAGATTTGATAAACTATCTTATTAGTTTCCTCGTTGGTCAAGTCAGGATTGTAAATCTTTGAATACTCGATATCAATATCGCTTAACCCGCACCCTCGCAGGAACGCCTCTGGAATCCTCCCCTTTGATAATTGAATCGTATCAGTGCCAATTGTGGAGGCGAATTGATGTTCTATTTCTTCCAACCCAATCACTTCGCTTAAATCAAGGTTTATAAACTTCGTCGCTAATGCGATTGCTTTATTGAGTTTAGCTCCACGGAGATCGGTTCCACGGAGATCGACTCCACGGAGATCGGCTCCACGGAGATCGGCTTCAACGAGATCGGCGTCAACGATATCGGCTCCAAGAAGACCGGCCCTTTCGAGATTGGCTCCACGGAGATCGGCTACACTGAGATCGGCTTTACGGAGATCGGCTTCAATGAGATCGGTGTCAATGAGATCGGTGTCAATGAGATTGGCTCCATGGAGAACGGATCCACGGAGACGGGTTCCACGGAGATAGGCTCCACGGAGATGGGCATCACTGAGATCGGCTCCACCGAGTTCGGCTTCTCCGAGTTCGGCTCCTTCGAGGTCAATTTTTACATTTACATTTTCATTCTTCTTCCGCCAATTATTCCATGCCTCAACGCCTTGCTTCAAAATCGCCAGTTGCTCTTCATTCGCCATAACAATATCCCTTTTCTCAAGAATAAAATGATTATAGCAAAAATCCCCCTTGTTGGGGCTGGCCTTGCGCCTGCCCAGGCGCTTCTCTTTTTTTCAACCTCGCATGATCTCTAAAGCAAGTTTCTGAAAGTGCCATACACTTCTGTAAGAGCAGGCTCGCCAGAGCGTGCCTCGTTCCGCCCTGCCAGTCTCGGCTCGGCAAGGGTCTCCTGACCCAGCCGAGAACTGACCGCAAGGTCTCACGTCCTCACCCACGCTAATCCCTTCGACGTCGCGGTCGCTTCGGTCTCAAATCTTTTGCATCCAGGCTAAAAACCCTGGTGCTACTCACCTGATAAAGCCTCCTGCGCGCGGCGCAGATAATAAACTTCTGTAAGTGCCATATACTTCTGTAACAGCAGGCTCGCCAGAGCGTGCCTCGTTCCTCCCTGCCAGTCAGGGAGCTTCGGATTGGACGCCTCGGTCACTAGCGGGACCATACTTCGGGGATTGCGGCCAAATGCCCTGTCTTCCATAGCAGCCAGGGCATTTTTCGCCGCCGCTCCGGTCGTGCGTGTACAGCGGATGCGCAGAGCGTGGCGTCAAATTCCCTTCTTGTCTCGCTTTGCTGTACCACCGGCCTACCTCACGCAAGGGTAGAATCCCTACGGGCAGACCCTTGCGTTCGGTTCAATAACGGCTTCGGTGGTACGGAAAAGCGCAAAGCTTCGCCATTCATTCCTGTGCCGAGATCCAGCACCCACGCACAGCGCACCACACGCATTCCCTCACTAATCCCCTCGTGTTGCCCGCCCTCCTCCCTCGTCTCTGTTTACAGCCAATCCATGCGCCCTCCCTTCCTTCTCAGGCGTTCACTACGGACGTTTCACTCACGCACAGGCTCGCCCCAGGCACACGAACAAGTACACCCTCGCTTTGACCTTCGGCAAGTTCACCCTTCGGCAAAGCCAGGGCATTTCTTGTAAGTGCACAAGATCAAGAACGTTCGTGCCTAAAGCCGTGCGGGAAGTCACCGATCTACATTCATATTGAGACGAATCGCTAATTGGGCCAAGGACAATCCACCCAAACCCCATAATCCGCACTGATGGTAAAAATCATAAGCTGGTTTAGTAAAGTCTGAAGTTGTCCAGAAAGCATACAAAACTGGTGTAAATAAACCATATCTTGCGTTCTCACGCTTTAAGGTATCTAGATGAGCAATTGCTCCACCGAGAAAATCCCTAACTTCATTAACGGTTACAAATTTATTGTCTTGATATCTTTTTGCCTGTCCAATTACTATTAAGCTAGATACTCGAAGTGCAGGTAAATCATAGCCTGTGATTGGAAGATTCGTAGCAATAAAATCTACCCCCCCGTCGCCTGTACCCCCAACTGTACGAGTTGTCCCACCTAGAGATGTTAATATATCTGCGCAAAACCGTTCGAATTCTTTCGGTGTCTTTTGCTTTATTTTAGTCAAAACTGAAACTGTAAGTAAATTACTTCCTTTTATATATGCTGTTTGTGGTTCTCCGTCTAACATGAATGACGGTTCAACGCCATCAGAAATTAGATTTTCTGAAATTTTTTCTAGTTCCTTAAATACTTCCGCTTCAGTTCTTTCTGAAATTTCAAAAATCTGCTCGTCTGACCATTCCGGAATGTGAGATTTTAATATAGCCTCAATTGAAGATCGCAGTGAGATATATGATACATCATGTATCTCGTCAGCAATCCATCTTGCTAGGTAATAAGGTCGGGGCTCGGCCATGTCAACTTATTATTTTTTCTCGATCCAATAACACCTGTTTAATTTTTTCGGCTAGTTCGTTAAGTAATTCGACATCTGCGCTTGTCATATTTCGCAATGTGTCAGTTGTTAATAATTCTAAGGTCGATTTTGTGTTAATTATTGGGCCCTGCCATTTTTCTCTAAGTTCCGATTCTATTATGGAAAGCGCGCGAGCTAAATCCCCATCAGGCATGCGAAAAACGGCCAATGCTGCAGGATTATCGATAAATCTTGTTAAATCTCTAATACTCTTAGCTTCGGGTAGTTTTGGGTCACCTCTATTTTCTCTATCTTCTCCTTCTGCTAGTTCACCTACTATCCAACCATATAATTCTTTTACTCTATCTTCATTAGTGAAAATATGTTCATCATCGCTCCATCCAAGCCAATTGCGCATGTTTGGCCGCTTATGAATCTCTTCAAAATAGCTATACTTGTTCGGCTCGACAAACTCCCCAAATTCTTCGTCTTGGCGCATTTGCTCTAAAGATAAATAAGATCGCCACAATAGGTTTGCCTGTTGTGTTGATAAGCCTAAACTTTGAGCAACATCTTTTGTGGATTCGCCTGCTTCTGTCAATAAATAGACAGCTTTAGCTCTTTGGTAAGGCCCCCATTCTTTTACTCCTGAAACATGCCTTAACCCCGGAAGTACAAAGCGTGTTTGCTCCGGAGCTTTCTTTTCATCAAGAACCAGGGCAGGTATATTATTGAAGTTACTAATTTCTTCAGTCGACAGAGTTTCATGGGCTGAATCGTGAAGCTCTAGCAACCATTTTAAGGCTGTTACTCTTCGGTTGCCTTCAACAACAACATATTTTTTCTTATCTACTTTTTTGAGCGCATTCCATTCTCTTATCACAATTCTATCCATAGGTAGGTAGCCTACAGCTTTTATAGTATCGCGTAATTCGGCTACATCAAAACGTTTTGATTTCATGCGTTCATAGGTATTGTTCTGAACTTTTTCTTCGCCAATTCGAGATTCAGGAACAGGGTTATCTGAATCGCCTAGTTCAGCAAATCGTGGATTATTTGGATCGAGAAGTAATTGATCTAAGGTTACTTCAATGGGCTCTAAATACTTTTGTAGAGTTGACATATTTCTCATCTCCTATAGAGGGGTTATTGGTTTTCATCATTTTTGTAAAGCATTGTTTACTTCTTCTTTCTCTTCTTCTCTATTTTTTCACCCGCTTCTCGTGATTCTTTTTCATCTTCCAGTCTAGCCTTAATCTCAGACGTTAAATGTGTTGCTAAATCTGTTGGATCAAATTTTCCTAACACCCTAACCATATCTATTGAAAACTTTTTCAAGCTAAAATCCATCGGCTTCTATTTTACCTTGATTTGAAATATAGTTGTTAACCTAAATGATTGAGTTTCTGTAAGTGCAAAGCGCGGACAGTGTTTCACCCGCCGCGCGGTGGTCATTCTATTCTTAGTGGTGCATCTGCGCGGGTAAGCTGCCGGATCAAATCGGCCTCTTGTGGATAGCGTTGAATTAATGCTTCCCGTTCTCCACCCTGGTAGTCGCCGTTTTCGAACCCGGGTGCCATGGTCGTCCCTACCAAAGCATATTCTCCGCCGGGAAGAAGATGAGAACTCTGCCAGACGCCGCGCGGTACTATAAATTGGACTTTTTGCCCATTCAGCACATCAATGCCCAAGGTGATTCGTTCGGTCTTCCCATCCGGATACAATAACAGCATCTCTACCGGATTTCCAAGGTAATAATGATAAATCTCCTCGGTCGGTAATTTATGGACCGCCGAAAAGCTGTCAGGGTCGGAGAGGTAAAAGTAGAGGATGGCTGTCCCCATGGGGTGGGGTTCGTTGTAACCCGGTGGCAATACCCGCTGAGGGAGTTTTTCTGGACTTTTATAGGTTTGTATGAACTGCCCGCCCTCAACCTTTAAAGCCTCGAACCCAAAGAAATCGGTCAGTTGCTGAATGGTTGCCTTATCCGGCATTTGTTCTCCTTGTAATTATTCGGGTTAACTCAGATCGGCTTACTGTAGTAACAGTTTCAGCCGTTGAATTTACGGGCAAGGAGCGACTGAAGTCGCCACTACATTGGGCAGGTGGTTTAAAAACTTGGACAAGTTTGGATGCCGCCATCCACGATTAGATTCGCTCCCGAAATCCATCGAGCCGCATCGCTGGCCAGGAAAACGCACGCATCGGCAATGTCTTCCGGTTCTCCTAAACGACCCATGGGCACCTTTTTCAGAAAACGAGAATACCCGTCTGGCCAATCGCTTGGAAGTCCCGGCCGGTTGATTAAACCGGGAGAAACCGTATTAACGCGTATCTTATAGGCACCTAATTCCTGGGCTGCCGCTTTTCCAAAAGCTATGACTCCTGCCTTTGCCGCAGCATAATGACTGTGTCCTGCTAAAGGGTTGGTGGCATCAATGGAGCCTATATTCACAATGGCTCCCCCTTGTCCGGCCGCGATCATTTTCCTGGCTGCCGCTTGGGTGCATAAAAATACGGATTTGAGGTCAATATCCAGGGTTTGGTCCCACTCTTCAGGAGTCATATTTAGCAAATCTGCAGCCGGGTAAATACCGGCATTATTTATCAAAATATGGATGGCCCCATACCGGCTGGTAACATTATCAAACAAGGAGTTTACTTGTACAGGATCAGAAATATCTGCCGGGATCGCACATGCTCTTCTACCCATACTTTCTATGTACTCACAAACAGTTGTGGCAGGACGAAGATCGCAGATCGCAACATCCGCGCCTGCCGATGCAAAACGTTTTGCAATTCCAGCCCCGATCCCGGTGCTGCCACCGGTAACAAGCACTACTTTTCCTTGCAGATCGAAAATTTGCGGGAGATGTTGGATTTGCATTGTTATGGCTTTCTCTGAAGTAACCGGCGGAATGGCTGAATCCACTTTCTATTTGGCTCATTGGGAATCGCCGTGATTAAAACATTTTGTACACGGATTACACGGATAAACACGGATTTTTTAATGCTTTCTCCGTGCAATTCCGTGAAATCCGTCCAATCCGTGTGCAGAATCA